>VOFJ01003050.1_pt1 | contig 144869 bp, 236 predicted proteins | sample 5384081 | NCBI WGS metagenome assembly VOFJ01 (sample SAMN12384729, study PRJNA508395) | human gut metagenome | isolation source: healthy gut I | host: Homo sapiens
CAGGGCGCAAAAACTGCACACTTACAGCGTTACCGAGGTAAAAAAGGGCACACTTACAGCGTCAGTACGTCAGGGGGTTCCTTTTTTCTGGAACACAACACCAAACTGCCAACGCATAAGGGGGTGCTCTCCTTCCTCGGTGAATTTGGGATAAGTATAGCACAGCGTTTGCCAAATGGCAAGAAAAAATTCTGTACAATAGGCATGATTTTAAGCGGATTCTCTTTCTCCCACCTGTGAATCTGTTCCTGCCACTTTGCCGTATCCTTTTTCTCTGCCCACTCTAACAGCTTTTTCAAGTGCCACACCTGCATCTGCAACCACCGGCACATCCACAACCACATTACGCGAGATGGAAGCAGTATCCACATCAATATGAACAATCTGTGCATGCGGTGCAAATTCATTTAAATCTCCGGTAATCCGGTCATTGAAACGGGTACCGATGGAAAAGAGCAGATCACATTCCATAACTGCCATATTGGCTGCGTACTTTCCATGCATTCCGCAATTGCCGATATACAGCGGATGGGTGGTCGGCACTGCGCCTTTGCCCATGATTGTTGTGACAACCGGAACATTTTCTTTTTCCATAAATTTCTTCAGCTTCTCTCCCGCATGGCTGATGTTGACACCTCCGCCGGCAAGAATCAGAGGTTTCTTTGCAGACTTAAGCATTTTATAAGCTTTCTTCAACTGTCCGATATGTACCCCGTGAATCGGCTTATATCCACGGATATCCACATGGGAAGGGTACTCTGCCGGTCGGATGCCGTCTGGATATCCTTTGGAAGATCAATTAAGACCGGTCCCGGTTTCCCGGTCTGGGCGATATAAAATGCCATCTTAATAATCTTTCCGAGGTCTTCCCTGTCTTCGCACCGTCACACCATACTTAGTAATGCTTCTCGTCATACCAACAATGTCCACTTCCTGAAAAGCATCGTTTCCGATCAGGCTTAACGGCACCTGTCCGGTAAAAACAGACAAGCGGAATATTGTCATAATGTGCATCTGCAAGTCCGGTAATGATATTGGTCGCTCCCATCCGCTCGTTACCAGACATACGCCCACCCGTCCGGTAGACTTGGCATATCCTTCCGCCTCATGGATCAGCCCCTGCTCATGACGCGGCAGGATCAGGTTGATACTGTCAGTCTTATATAATTCATCAAATAAATCCGTAACGGTTCCACCCGGGTACCCAAAGATAGTGTCTACCCCTTCTTCCTCCAGAGCCTTTACGAATAATTTTCTTCCTGTAATATCCATAAAAATGATATCCTCCTATATCAGTCCAAATGTGCGAAGTAAAAAGATCCAGAACGTCAGCGTAAATGCCGCAAAAACAACGTCGTTGCAACAATAACACTCGCCGTCAGAACCCCATCATTTTTCATACTCTTTGCCATGATGTAACAGCTTGGCGTTGTCGGGGATGCCAGCATAATTAAAATTGCAATAATCTTTTTCCCCGGAAAATCCCATATAAGCTGCTACCGGTAAAAAAGACCAGTGGCTGGATCACCAGTTTGATTGCGGCTGCCCAGCACGTCGGTTTGATCTTTGCGATAGCTTTGCGCCCCTCAAATCCCGCACCGATCACAATCAGTGCCAGCGGTGTTGCAAGCTGTGCGACAGAGTTAATCGTCTTATTAACAATGGTCGGAAAATGAATCCCCAGAAGGGAAACGATAAGTCCCAGAAAAATCGAATCAATAATCGGATTTTTCACGATATTGACCAGTGCCTGCTTAATTTTTCCCTTATCCGTTTTTCCTTCCTCGTCCTGCGCCTCAAATGTCAGTACCATAACCGAATACACATTGTACAGCGGAACCGCTCCCACGATCATCAGCGGACCCATGGCAGAAGATCCGTAAATATTGTTGATAAATGCCATTCCCATGACGGCTGCACTGCTTCGGAACGAAGACTGTACAAACGCACCACGGATACTGTCATCTTTGACCGCAAATTTACTGATCCCCCAGATGCCCCAGAAACAGATACTGCTGACAATTGCACAGTACAATACAAATTTCAGATCAAATACTTTTGATATTTCTACGGAAGCAATATCCCGAAACAGCATAAACGGCAGTGTCACCTTAAAGTTGAACCGGTTTGCCACCGTGACAAAATGCTCATCCAGCATACCGATCTGATGCAGTACCCAGCCTATAACCATCACCAGAAAAATAGGAAATGTGACATTGACGCTAAAGATAAAATCACTCATTACTTCTGCACTCTTTCATATTTATAGAAATAAAATTCCAGATCAAAATATGTCTGTTCTTCACTGTCTGCGGTAATTTTCCACTCCGGTCTCTCATCCAGATTCGGAAAATACGCATCTGCATCATACGCATAGTCAATTTTTGTAATATGTGCAACATCACACTCATCCAAAAGCTGCTCATATATTTTCTGTCCGCCAATCACATAGACGTCATTGGTATCATACTTTTTCAATTCCCTGTGCAGCTCTTTCCATGGAATGCACGACAATCGCATCTTTAACCTGATACGCCGGATTATGTGTCAACACAATATTGGTGCGGTTTTTCAACGGAAGACCATTCGGAAAACTCTCCAACGTCTTTCGTCCCATCACGACAACTTTCCCGGTTGTTGTCTCGCGGAAAAATTTCTGATCCATCGGAATCCGTACCAGAAGCTCATTATTTTTTTTCCAATTGCCCAATTTTTTATCTACTGCTGCAATGATATTCATAATTTTCTCCTTCCTGACTGCTATATTGCCACCGGAATGTTTTTTTGATCTGCGGACCGGTCACATAATCGGTCACTTTGATATCATCCGGTGTAAACTGATAAAAATCCTTGATCTCCGGATTTAACCAGAATTTCGGTGCCGGATACTGCTGGCGCGTAATCAGCTCTTTTACCAGTTCCACATGGCGGTCATAAATATGCGCATCCGCGATCACATGCACCAGCTCGCCGACCTCCATATCGCATACCTGCGCCAGCATATGCATCAGCACCGCATACTGGCAGACGTTCCAGTTGTTGGCGGTAAGCACATCCTGGGAACGCTGGTTTAAAACTGCATTTAAAGTCAGTTTGTCATCTCCCTTTTTCTGCGTCACATTAAAGGTCATGCTGTAGGCACAGGGATACAGGTTCATTTCATGCAAATCCTGATGCACATAAATATTCGTCAGGATGCGCCGGCTGAACGGATTATGCTTCAGATCGTAGATCACGCGGTCAACCTGATCCATCATTCCCTCACGATACTGATGTTTCTGTGCCAGCTGATAGCCGTATGCCTTACCGATCGAACCGTTTTCATCTGCCCACTCATCCCAGACCTGGCTGTTTAAGTCATGAATGTTATTGGACTTGTGCTGCCAGATCCAGAGCATCTCCTCGGTGCAGGTCTTGATCGCCGTCTTGCGCAGTGTGATTGCCGGAAACTCTTTTGAGAGATCATAACGGTTCACCACGCCAAATTTCTTGATCGTATAGGCGCTCGTCCCATCCTCCCAGTGCGGTCGTACCTTTTTCGCCCTCGGTACTTGTCCTGTTCTCCAGAATATCCTGACACATAGTTACAAATATTTTATCTGCTAAACTCATTGTTAATCCCCTATCTCTTGTCCTGGACTTTTTACTTTTCATTATACCTTATTCTATCAAAATGTCTATGAGAAAATCTGCTGTACTATCAGTTTATACTCCTGCAGAGACTGGCATTTCCGGATCAGCTTTAAATATTTTCTCTGTCCGGAAATGACTTTGTCAGATAAAACCAGATTTCTTTCAAATGAAAAACGACATCTTTTTCCGCACGGAAAGTATCCAAACATCCCTCTAAAATTTCATCATGGAACGCCCGCAGCCTGGCTTTATCTGCCGGTGGGTTTCCTTTGATTTCTCCGACCAGTCCGGGATTTTCCAGTAATCCCCTGCCGATCATGATGCGATCAATAGCTGGGAAAGCAGCTGTCACTTTCTTATAATCTTCCACACTGCATATATCTCCATTGTAACAGAGCGGCACATGGATCTGCTCCAGAGCACGGGCAAATGTTTCCATCCGCGGTGTTCCGCTGTAATAATCGTTCTGCAGGCGCGGATGAATAATCAGTTCTTCCAGCGGAAACTTTGCATAGACACCGCAGAGAGCTTCCCACTCATCCGGGTCTTTGATTCCGACTCTGGTCTTTACCGATACCGCAAGTGGACTGTTCTCCAGCACTTCTTCCAGCAACATTTCCAGTTCTTTCGGATCTGCCAGAAATCCTACCTTTTCTTTTCGAGACAACGGTTCCGGACGGGCAGCCAAAATTAAGATTGACACTGGTAAATCCCAACTCTTCCAGCTGCCGAATCATCATCAGAAATTCATCGGCACGGTTTCCGATCAGCTGCGGCACCAGCCGGATCTGCTCATTATTTTCCGCTGCCAGATCCCGCTTTATTTTTTGCTCATTTTTTTGCTGCCGGGATAAACGGTGATGTAAAATATTTATCTATATATGGAAAATAATGTGCATAAGCATTGCGCACAATATATCCTGTAATTCCCTCCATCGGAGCAAGATAAAATAACATAATTTTCCCTCCATTTTTCTATTATAAGAATTTTACCGGTAAAAGCAAATGATTTTCCGATAAGAATTGACAAGTTTTCACCAAAAGCCTATAGTTACGGTTAGAATGAACTTAAAATAGGAGGTGTTCGACTTGGATAATCACAACGAGAAAAAAGACAAAACAAATCAAACGGATACTGGCTATCATTACCATTGTTTTTGTAATCCTGATCGGATATTTTATCGGGCGTCCCCTGGTTCATTTTGTATCGGATCCCAAACAATTCCGTGTCTGGGTCAATGACAAAGGAATATGGGGAGTCCTTGGTTTTATTGGAATGAACATCCTGCAGGTACTCCTTGCGGTAATTCCCGGTCCTTTTTGAAATTGGTGCCGGATACGCTTTCGGGGTAATCCGTGGTACACTGATCTGTGATTTTGCCATGACAACTGCAAGCGTCATCATCTTTCTGTTTGTGCGCCGTTTCGGCATGAAGTTTGTGGAATTGTTTGTAAGCCGTGAAAAAATAGAATCTGTAAAAATATTAAAAAGTTCCAGGCGTTCGGAGAGCATCATTTTTTTTCTGCTCTTCCTCATACCCGGAACTCCCAAAGACCTGTTATCTTATCTCGTCGGACTGACTGACATAAAGCTTTCCCACTGGATCATTATCTGTGCAGTTGGCCGTATGCCGGCAATCTTTCTTTCCGTCTTAAGCGGCAACGCATTAAACAAAGCGGATTACACATTTGTCATTCTGATGTTTGCTGTCATGATTGCCCTGTCCATCTGCGGATTTTTCTTTTACCGTTCCCGCAACAAAACAGACAGCGGTTCCGAGAACGACAAGGAATAAATTCAGTACGGAGCACGGCAGACTCTCTGCTGTTCTCCACAACTGCTGCATTCGTCCAGAAATTTATTAATGCAGACGTGACACACATCCCCATCTTTGTCCCTCACACGGATCACATGTGTAGATACCCACTGATAGCGATCTCCCCGTCCCTTCTGATACAGCTTGACGCAGACTTCTTTCCGTCCCTGCCCCAGCATCTGTAACAGACGTTCCCTGGAGAAATTGTCCAGAAACGCACGCTGGTAATTCGGGTGTATGTTTTCCACCCCGACATCAATCAGATCATCGTATTTTCCACTGCTCGGCATGTCATTTGCCAGAAATCCGTCATCCTTGATCATGGTATATGTATTTTTTGTAAGATTTGCTGCCACAATCATCGGAAATGCTTCTGACACTGCCTCAAACACTGTCAGTACCTCCTCCATGCTGATTCCATTCAGTGCTTCGAACTCTTTAAACGATCTTGCACTCTTCATCTGATGCACCTCCCAAACCTCGTTTTCATTTGTTTTTGCCCTCTTTTTACCCCTGCCTTTATTATAAATAAAACGCGTCCTTTTTACAATAGACAAAACCTGCGGAATGATAAAAAGAAAAACAGCCGAACCCATATCCTCTATGTTTCCAGCTGCTTTTCAAGAGCGATAGACGGGGCTCGAACCCCGCGGTCTCGACCTTGGCAAGGTCGCGCGTTACCAACTACGCCACTATCGCATATGCAAATATTTACTTTTTGAGAGCGATAGACGGGGCTCGAACCCGCGGTCTCGACCTTGGCAAGGTCGCGCGTTACCAACTACGCCACTATCGCATATGTAAAGCTCTCTCGTGAGCACAGATAAGATAATAACAGATACATGCTCTTCTGTCAACCACTTTTTGAATTTTTTATACATTTTGAAAAATTTATACCAATGGGAAGTTTAAAATTAAACGCATGAATAGATATTCCCTGCATAGAATATACCAAAGCTGGAAATGGAGGTAACAAATGAGTGCAAAAACCAGAATTGTCGTTCTTCATATGAAAAAACTTGTGTTTGCAGGTGTCATCACAGGACTTGGTATCCTGCTTGTGATCTTCCTTGGAATCCTGCTCGGCAGTTCCCACAAACAGTCCGCAGACAACGAAGCGGTGGAAACCATGTACGTTCCGGGTGTCTATACCTCTTCTGTCATGATTGACGGAAATCCGTTCGATGTACAGGTATCTGTCGACGAAGACCATATCAACGAAATCACCATGGTTCATCTGGATGAAACTGTAGAAACCATGTACCCATTGGTGTCCTACGCTCGATGAACTGGCAAAACAGATTATTTCCAGCCAGTCCCTTACGGATCTTACATATTCCAAAAACAACCAGTATACCTGTCGTCTGCTCATCGGTGCAGTATCCGAGGCATTGGAAAAGGCATCACCCGATCGGTGATGCCCCACATGCAAATATCTGATAAGCAGATCTTATTGTGCCTCTGTGTTTAATCCACTCACGTAGCTGGACACTGCAGAAGTATTGGTATAATACGTCTGTGCCGGCTTATTATCCTCATAATAATTGTATCCGGTATAACCGACCCATCCAACGATGGCAACTAAAATTGCACATCCACAGATGATACCAATGATTTTTTCCGTTTTCTGCTTTTGCCATCTCTTTTTTACGATTGGCTTTTTCTTTCTTATATTTATCTACCTTTGCCTGACTCATATTTCCTTCTCTCCTAAATCTGTTGATGGTTCTATTCTACACATTTTCAACAGAAAAAGCAAGTAAACGGTTTTACATATTGCGGGAGATATCCAGGCACTTCATCATTGCCTCGATCACGCTGCTGCGCATGCCTTTTTTCCTCCAGCACACGCACTGCCTGAATGGTAGTTCCTGCCGGAGAGCATACCATATCTTTGAGTTCTCCCGGATGTTTTCCCGTCTCAAGAACCATCTTTGCACTTCCAAGTACCGCCTGTGCGGCAAAAATTTGTACGCCTGCTGTCTCGGCATTCCACCAGCCACTGCTGCATCTGCCATGGCTTCAATAAACATAAATACATAGGCCGGAGAGCTTCCGCTGACGGCAGTAACCACATCCATCAGATGCTCCGGAATGACTTCCGTCTGTGAAAATCCCACTGCAGAGATCCCGCACCAGAGCCATATCCGCATCCGTCACACGTGCTCCCGCACACATACCCATCATGCCTTCTTTGACCATAGATGGGGTATTCGGCATCGTACGAATCACTTTTTAAATTTCGTCCGAGCACTTCATCAAACCATACCAGTGTCTTTCCCGGCGCGATAGATACCAGAATCTGCTCTTCTGTAAGAAGATCCTTGATTTCCTCTAACACTTCGGCATAAAACTGTGGCTTTACTGCCACAAACAAAATGTCTGCAAATGCTGCCACATCCCGGTTGTCCGTACTGATCTGCACTCCGAACTGTGCTTTCTTTTCTTCCAGCGTTTTCTTCGTACGACAGAAATCATCATCTCCTGCGGAGGGCATTTTCCGGATTCCAAAATTCCCTGTATCATGGCTGTTCCCATAATTTCCACAGCCGATAAAACCGATTTTCTTTTCCATGTCATTCCTTCCCTTCCAGTAATGACTATCTAGTCAAATAATTTATTTTGCTATATATTAACTACGATAGTCTCCATTAATTTTTACATAATCATACGTCAGATCACATCCCCAGGCTTTGGCAGATGCCTCTCCCTGATGCAGATCAATATTGATATAAATTTCATCTTCCTCTAAGATTTCTTTTTGCTTTCTCCTCAGAGAAATCTACACCGGCAGCATTTCTGCATACGGCAATGGTTCCCTTGGACGATGCCAGATCCACATCCACTTTGTTGATATCAAACTCCGCATCCGCATAACCGATTGCACATAAAATACGTCCCCAGTTGGCATCTTCCCCAAACATTGCACACTTAAACAGTGGGGAACGGATCACACTCTTTGCAATAATGATTGCGGTATCCTGATCCGGCGCACCGCTACAGGTACACTCCAGCATCTTCGATGCTCCCTCACCAAAGTCCTTGGCAAGCATCTTGGTCAGCGTCATGAGTACCTGATACAGCGCCTGACGGAACGTATCATAATCCTCTCCCTCTGCTGTGACTGGCGTATTTTCTGCCATGCCGTTTGCCAGAATACTGACCATATCATTGGTAGAAGTATCTCCATCAATGCTCAGACAATTGTACGTCACCTTTACAATCTCAGAAAGTGCTTTCTGGATCATTTCTGAGGAAATCGCAACATCGGTTGTAACAAAATTTAACGTGGTAGCCATATTCGGATGGATCATGCCACTTCCCTTTGCCATACCGCCAACCGTACAGGTCTTCCCGTCAAGCGTAAAAGAAACCGCGGTCTCCTTTGGCATAGGTATCGGTTGTCATGATGGCATTTGCTGCTTTTCCATGATTCTGTGGAGAAAGTCCGCGTGCCAGCTCCTGCACATGATCACGGATCGGTTCAATCGGAAGCTTCTGTCCAATGACACCGGTTGATGCCACGATCACCTCGTCTGCCTTTATTCCCAGCTCTGCTGCAGCCAGATCACACATCATCTGTGCCTTTTTCTTCTCCGTCTGCATTACAGGTATTGGCATTCTTACTGTTGACAATAACAGCCCTCGCCTTATTTCCGGTTGCTGCCAGATGTTTCTTTGTCACAAGGATTGGTGCACCCTTTACTTTATTCGTTGTATAGACAGCCGCTGCCGTACACTCTTTCTCTGACCAGATCAGTGCCAGATCATTTTTGTTCCGATCCGGATTTAACCCACAGTTTAATCCGTTTGCGGAAAATCCTGCAGCCGCACATACACCGCCCTCGACCTGTTTCATTGTTACATTCATAATTTTTATCTCCTTCTAAGTTATAGTAGTAAAAATCCTCAGCAGAATTTCTCCTGCTGAGGCACCTTTATCTCATTCCATCTGTTTACTTTATGTACTTATCCAGTTCATGAGATACCGCAAGCACATTGTCAAGTTTCTGTTTTGCCTGCTCGGCATTGTTTAAATTCTCAACTGACAGATCCGCTACCTGTACGGAAGAGGCCGTCACTTCTTCCGTTGTTGCAGAAAGATTACTGATATTGTCTACAATCTGATTGTTTGCATCCGACAGACGGTTTAACATGCCGTCAATGCCTTCGATCTCCTGAACCAGTGTATTGACATTCTCATTCATTCCCGAAAAAACTCTCAGACGCTTTCGCAATCATGGAATCCTGCGCATTGGTAGCCTCAATCGAACGGCTCACCGCCGTTGCTGCATCCTCTGCATTTTTAAACAATTCATCCAGAATCTGTGCAATGCTTTTCTGTCTCACTTCTGGTTTTCTCTGCCAGCTGACGGATTTCATCAGCCACTACAGCAAACCCTTTTCCGGCTTCCCCTGCACGGGCACTCTCAATAGAAGCATTGAGCGCCAGCATATTGGTCTGACTGGAAATTGAAAAGTTGGTATCGGCAATACTCTTTACTGCCTCGGTACGCTCCTGTAACGCTTTCAGTGAATCTGCCACTCCGGAGTTTTTCTCTGCGATTACCGCGGACTGTTTCTTCAGATGTTCCATGATCTCCATACTCTTCTGATTCAGTTCCCCGGACTGCTTTGCCACTTTTACCATATTCTCGGAACTTTCCAGTGTATGCTCAATTGAATGCTGGATATCCTGTGTCATGGTTGTCTGTGTCTGGATATTTTCCGCCGTGCTATGCGTGCTGGAAGAAATATCTTTCATCGCACCATTGACCACCTCTGTCGATCCATTCAGATCATTGACAATCTTCATCACGGATTCCGTACCCTTACGCACTTCTTCCGCCACACCGATCACATCGTCTAAAATTACCTGCTGCTTCCGCTGCTCCTGCTGTTCACTGTGCCGGGTATCATGGTTGAATTTCTGTGCCACATTTGTTGTAAAGATCACAGCAAATACCAGTACCCCCAGTGCCAGCAGATCCAGTACAAGATTGGTTGTCCCGGCTACGCCTTCCGGCTGCTGACGGATCTGACCAAAGACAGTCAGCGCATTCAATACAAGATAACCGATGCCGCCGATTCTGGAATATTTCGGATCAAAAAACAAAATACAGCCGATAAAAGGAGCCAGTCCCAGAAAACGGATAAAGCTCTCCGTATATGCAAAAGTCATGAAAAATGATACGAGATATAACCCGATCAGTGCCAGATATCTCAGCCGCTCCGATTCCGGACGCCGCTTCCATCCAATGAGCAATGCACCTCCGGAGACTACTGCAATCACACTGACAAATGCCGCAAAGCCCAAAGAACGTACTCCTTTTGCTCTTGATGCCCAGAGCATAAACAGAATAAATGCATAAAAAATCAGATATTCTGTTACAAAAAAAACGGTTTACTCTCTGTATCTGCTGCCCTTTTTCCGCAAAGCGATAATATTTTTCTTTTATTTTCATAATCAGTCCTCTCCCCTTTTATAGTTATAACACACGAAAGTTTCTGTTTCCATACTAGCACAGAGCAAAATAAAAATGCAATTCTGTCCGCTGTAATAATCTTATTCCAGTTCTTCCATGACACTCTTATATGCTGGACGAATGATTTTGTTGCATCCCACCAGCTCCTCCAGCCGGTGTGCACTCCATCCTGCAATTCTTGCAATGGCAAACAATGGTGTATACAATTCCGACGGAATGCCAAGCATTTCATATACGAAACCACTGTAAAAATCCACATTCGGGCTGACACCCTTGAAAATATGACGCTTTTCTGCGATCAGTTCCGGAGCCACTTCTTCTATCATATTGTAAAGGTTCATGTCTTTCTGGCGTCCTTTTTGCCTCCGCGAGATGCTCCACATAGCTGCGGAACACACGCTCTCTCGGATCAGACAGGGGAATACACGGCATGTCCCATACCATAGATCAATCCCTTCTTATCAAAGACCTGTCCATCCAGCATCTTTCCAAGATAGGACTTCACCTCGTCACGATCGCTCCAGTCATGCACATTTTCCCGGATATCATTCATCATCTGCATAACTTTGATGTTGGCACCGCCATGCTTTTTGGTCCCTTTCAGGGAAGACATTGCCGCAGCGATGGCAGAATATGTATCCGTACCGGCAGAAGTAACCACACGGGTGGTAAACGTACTGTTATTACCGCCGCCATGTTCCATATGCAGCATCAATGCCAAGTCCAGCACTTTCGCCTCCAGCTGCGTATACTGCATATCCGGACGCAGCATACGAAGGAAATTCTCTGCCGTGGAAAGCTTTGGGTCCGGTCGGTGAATATACATACTGTCATCCTTTTCATAATGATTATATGCATGATATCCATATGCCGCGATCATCGGGAAATTGGCAATCAGCTGCATACACTGACGGATATTGTTCTCAATGGAAGAATCTGTCGTATACGGATCATAGGCCGCAAGTGTCAGAATACTTCGTGTCATGGAATTCATGATATCCTTAGAAGGCGCCTTCATAATAACGTCTCTGGTAAAATTGGTCGGAAGTGTCCCCCGGCTGTTGCCGAGCACCTCACAGAATTCATCCAGCTGCGCCTGATCCGGAAGTTCTCCAAACAGCAGCAGATATGCTGCTTTCTCGAAGCCGAATTCGTTCGGTCCAATGGATTTGATCAGTGTTTTTACATTATATCCGCGATACCATAACTCACCGTCACATGGCACCTGTTTTCCATTTTCATCTTTGAAGGACACAATCTTTGAAATACGGGTCAGACCTGTCAATACACCCTTTCCGTTGACATCGCGAAGTCCTCTGTTTACCCCATACTCCTGAAACAATCCATTCGAGATCGTATCATTCGTAATACACATATTCTGTTTTGATGCTGCGTAATTTGCTAATAAATCTTTTTTTCTCCATACTTCACTCTCCAATCTGTATAGTCTTAATTATATCGTACTTGGTTCTCAAAAAAAAGCATTTCATAAATTTTTTATATCTTTTTACGCTTTGTATATAAATTTTATACCCCATAAAATTTCATCAGTGCATCGTAAACATTCATTTTTCCATAGCCCCAGGCGGTATTCGGATAGGATACATCCGGGTTCCTTTCGCACCCGCGGATCAGAATATTTCCGATCTGCACCGAATTTAAAAGCAGTCTTCTCCCACGGCTGTTTCCCCCACTCCATGATCTGTGCACATGCTCCTGCCGCAATTGCAGAAGCTGCACTCGTTCCCGTCAGTGTCACATAATTTCCAAGCCTTCCTATCGCCTGCACGCCCACAGCCGGAGCCACAAAATCCGGTTTTACAACCGACGCAATGGTATTCCCCCTCCCGGAATCCAGATATAAAATACCACTCTTTTGATCCATTCCACCCACCCTAATCGGAATTTTTGCCGAAGACGGCACGGTAAGTGTCACATCCGGATCCGGACGCAAAAACACCACGTCTTTTTTTCTAACATTCCACTCATTGGCAGCCAGATATGAAATTGTCCTGTGATCGTGGTACTCGGATTAACATACAGCGTCCAGATCCCCTGCCGCCGGGTTTTCAAACCGGATAAACACCAGCTGATCCCCCCGCGTGCGTCCCACCTGTGCATAATCAATTTCCACTCTTGTCCCTTCAAATATAAATTCCTGTTCCTGATGCGAATTTCCGGGCACATTCTGCGCCGGCATAAGAGTGCCTCCCGGCGAACGCACCGCCACCACAAACAATTCCGGTGCACTTACCACAACTCAAGATAAAATCCCCGCATCCGCTGTTCCACATTCACCTCTACCGCAACCATTGAATTTCCATCACTTTTCCCGTAAAAATGATGTCTGGCATTCGCCTCATTTCCGGTTGCCACAACCGCACACCGGCGCCATCTGCCCGCAATATCATCAAGAAGTTCCGAAAGATTGCTGCCACCGGAATGGCTTCCGTTGTTTGTCCCGAGACCAAGGCACAGAATAAGGGCCGCCCCAGTTTTCTGGCAGTCTCTTCGAGATATTCAATTGCCGCCATAATGTCATTTTCCTGATAGGGCAGGCATCTCCTGCGGAATAAAAAAAAGTCTTTCAGATAAGGTTTTGCCGGTTTTAACTTTACAACCAGAAGTTCCGCATAAGGAGCCGCCCCAGTAAAACCAGCCTGCAGATCTTCACTTCCGCAGGCAATACTTGCCAGCATGGTTCCGTGCCCATCTTCATCCGTCACTGGAACCAGTTCCCGCGGATGTTCCTGTTCCAGTGCCTCATTGATCTCTTTTTTGTGTATATTCCGTTCCGTACAAAAATCCCTGAGGGGGTATTTTTCTCCCCCGCCGGAATACTCTGATCCCAGATTGAGCGGATTCTTGTACTTCCATCGGCATTCCGGAAACAGGGCAGTTCATAGGAAATTCCCGTATCAACAAATCCAATAAAAATACCCTGTCCCCGAAGGGACAGGGCTGGCTGATTCTGCAGTTGCAGGATACCGGTTGTCTCCAGTGCAAGCGTATCCAGCAGTCCGAAACATTTTGGGATAATCGAATATCCGTATGTCTTAATGCTCAGCTGCGGCACCTCGTCCCGGTCAAAATATTCTGCCACAAATTTTTCACCGATATTTTGTATACATTCTGCCCGGTCGTCAGAAATCTCCAAAGACTCTCTGGCAATCAGGATATCGTAGGTATTGTTGGAGCGGATAAATGCATCACAATTTCTATCCATAAGAAGCTCCCACACTTCTTTTCCGTAACTATATGCACAAAACTTTCAGAATAGAACTTATTCTTTTACACATGCCACGCCATACGGTTCCAGTGTAAGAATTCCCTTGATCACCTCTCCCGTCAGAAGATCACTTCCCTCTACCCCGGAAACAATCTGCGGTCCGGTCGTATCATTCAGATAAAATACATACCGCATACCATCCGCTTCGCGTGTGTGACGTTCCACGCCATATGGAAGTTTATACATCGAAACTCCCGCTTTTTTTCAGTGTACGCGCATACAGGTGCTGCATGGAAGCATCGTCCAGCCGAAGCCGCGATATACCATGGCACTGCCGTTTTGACATGTGCGCTCCGTCACTGCTGCCATTCCTTTGTAATAATCCTGTTCATAGGTACCAAGCACGTTTGTGCCATCTGCCACACGCAGAACTTCCGCATAATCCCGTACTTCCCCTTCCGGCATTTCGGCAAAATGTACGCGGTTGCGGTCGGACGGATACAGTGTATCAATTTCCTCACTGATCACGCCAAAGAGATCCTTTAATCCGTCTCCCGGAAATCCGCCCAGATAATTGAGCTGGTTTTCATCCACATATCCGGTCACATAGGTTGCAATCAGATGACCTCCCTGCTCCACAAACTGTTTCATGCGCTCCCCCGACATGCGGATGCAGCAGATACAGCATTGGTGCCACAATCACGGAATAACCGCTATAATCCTCTTCACTGGAAATCACATCCACATCCACTCCGAGTGCCGACAGATTGCGGTATGCTTTCCTGCAGGTCTTAATATAGTTGCGGGTGGACTCTGCCAGCCCCCCTTCATTCCATCCGTTGCCCAGAGGCTGTCCCAGTCGTATAACACGGCTACCGGTGCTTTTACGACTGTCCCTGCCAGATCTTTGAGTTTCTTTAATTCTTCCCCAAGATCTGCCACTTCACGAAAAAACTCTGGTATCATCCGTTCCGAGATGATCCACAACCGCCCCATGGTACTGCTCAAACGATCCCCTTCCTTTCCGCCACTGGAAATACTGCACCGTATCGGAACCGAGAGCCACTGCCTGCAGCGAAGCCAGCCGGTGTACGCCCGGACGTTTCATTTTATTAAACGGATGCCAGTTGACCAGCCCCGGCGCGCTCTCCATGAGCATAAACGGCTGCTCTTTTTTTCAGACAACGGATCATGGCATGATCAAACGCATTTTCTGTCATCGTATCCGAAAACGACTCCTCATCATTGTGAAACCGCGGATAAGAATCCCAGGACACCACATCCAGCGGCTGCTGCATTTTATGATAGTCCAGTCCGTCATATTCCCTTCATAAAGTTCGTTGTCACCGGAATCTGCGGGGTACGTTCTTTTAAAATGGCAATCTCTGCCTTCATGTAATCCGTCATATTCCAGGTGGTAAACCGTTTCCACTCCAGATTCAATCCCATAATGCTGAATTCTCCGTTGCGGTACGGTGGCTCAATCTGGGAAAAATCATTGTAAGTATGACTCCAGAACGTTGTCCACCATGCCTTGTTCAGTTTTTCAATATCATGGTCAAACTTTTCCGCCAGATAATCCTGGAACCGCTTTACACAGTGTGGACAGTAACATTCCCCGCCAAATTCATTGGAAATATGCCACATCAGAAGTCCCGGATGATTTCCGAATTCATCTACCAGCTTATTGACGATCACAGAAACCTTCTTCCGATAAACCGGTGCACTCATACAGTGGTTGTGCCGCACCCCGTGATGTTCACGCACCCCGTAAGAATCCACGCGTCTGCACTCCGGATATGTTTCATCCAGCCATGCCGGGCGCGCTCCGGACGGCGTCGCCAATATCGTGTAAATGCCATTGGCATATAACTTATCCATGATGTCATGCAGCCATGCGAAATGAAATTCCCCTTCCCGCGGCTCATAGGTTGACCAGGAAAATACCCCCAAGTGTTGCACAATTCATCCCGGCTTTCTTCATCATGCGGATATCTTCTTCCAGAATGTCCGGCCGATCCAGCCACTGTTCCGGATTGTAATCCCTCCGTGCATAATTCCGTCGATCTGCGGAAATAAAATCTTTTTCTCCATGTTTCCTCTCCCTTTATTTTGTGTTTTCTATATTCCGGCTTGCATGACAGGTAAAATACAAAATCTGATACTCCCGGAAATTTTTCCAAACAGTTCATTGCCATGTGCCATCTTTTTCTTCATCCAGATTGACAAACGGATCGTCCAGCACCAGAAACGGTTTTTCCTTCGGATACATCGCATCCACCAGCGCCAGACGCATACAGATTCCCAGCAGATCCTGATATCCGGCAGACAGCCACTTGGTTTCCCGCATCTCGCCCTGCTCTTTCATCTGCACCTCGATGTTGGCATCCACCATCCAGTCTTTTTTCTTTATCCCCTGTTAGAAGCGTGTAATACTTTCCAAACCCGTTCTCGATCGGACCCAAATATCTCGCAGAAAACTGCTCCTTTGCATTCTGTAGGAACTCTCCCGTCAGACGCAGGGTTTCATATAAATGCTGTTCTTCTTCCTGTTCCTGTCTGCAGATGGAAAGCTGCTGTTCTTTTTTCATCCCGGATATCCAGCTGATCCTGCAGATCTTCGAGCTGATGATGGTACTGCTCGATGGCTTCCCGGATATCCTCGCTCCGCTCATCCACATCACGGATCATGGAATTGAGTTCGTCCAGGGAATATGGACATTTTTCCACCGCTGCCAGTTCTTTCATATTGTGTTCCTGCTCAAACAGTTCTCTCTTTTTTCTTGCCTCCGCGTATGCTTTCTGTGCGATCCGGTACTCGGTTGCCTTCATCTGTAACTGGCTGATTCCTGCTGCAAGATCTTCTCCGAAATCCATTCCCGCTTTTTTCCAAATGCAAGCAGGGAGTTCTGTTTCCGCTCAAATTCCTGTCTTGCCGCATCGCTTTTTTTCCGGCACGGCTGCGCAGACGCTCATATTCCTGCAGCTGGCTGCGGAGTTCATACAGGCAGGTTCTGGCATCCTTTTCTCAGGGAACCATCTGATACTGCTCCAGAAAATGATTGGTCTCATGTTCGATGCGCGAAGCTTCTTTAGAAGCCTCTTCCATGGTTTTTGCATTTCTTCCACCGGTGCGGAGCTTACGCTCCTCTTCCAGATGCTGTACCCGGAGTGCACGCACCTTTTCTTCTTCCTTTGATACCTGCACCTTGCGCACCACAAGAAGCACAATACCTGCCACTGCCGCAACCACCGATACCGCCAGAAGCGGAAGGAAAAACTTATGTACCTGTGGCAACAGAAACGACAACACACCACCGGCAGCACCGATCACCAGCAGGATAATGCCGCAGATCATCATCGGAAGACGATTTTTTACCGTATAATCCGGTTCTTCCCGCTTCATTGCCATCGCTTCAAAATAGGACATTTTCGTTTCCAGCTGCGTTTTTTCTTCTTTGAGTTTTGCAAAACGCTCCTGCTCTTTTTCCATTTCCGTTATTTTTTTCTTCAGAAGGAATCTGGTTTTCAAACTTATCACCAAGTTCCTGCAAACGGTTCTCTTCTTCTTCGGTCAGCCCCAGATTAAACAAAGTGGTTTTTAACACCCCAAGCATCTGTACATCCTGGTTCTGCTTTGCAAACTCCTCATCCTGCGGCACCTGTCCCGGAAATACATCCGCAAAAGCATCCAATGCCGCTTTCTTTTCCTGTTCCTCCTGCAGGGTGGCCGCATAGGCCTGCTTGATTCCTTCTCTGCGGCTCTCTTCACTCGCCACCTGCAATGCTTTTTGCATACTGATCCCGAATCCCGGCCAGTTCTTTTCTCTGCTCCTGTTTTTCGGTAAGTTTTTCGGTAATCTTTTTTGTAAGACGCCTCTGCCGCATCATAGCCACGCAGTTCTTCCGTTAACAGCGTGATCATGTTCGTCCGCTTTTTCATGGAACCTGTTGCACGGTGGCGAAAGTTTATTCATCCGGTCATGAATCTTTTTCTGGGCGGTCTCAAAATTATTGATATCGTTTGTATTCTCTACAAGATTTCCCAGCTTGGCATTAATCGCATCTGTCGAGCAGCATTCGCAGTCGTTTTGTGCAATAAATGCGCTCCTTTTAAAGGATGCACTGTCCAGTCCGAAAATTTCACTTCCGATCTCGGAAGAGAAATCATGACATTCAGATTGGTGGAAAGATCATATAAATGAAAAACATCTGTTTTTTCTGTTTTTCCAAATGTACGGCTGATCCGGTACTCTTTTCCCTGATAGGAAAAATCCAGTTCGCCTCCATACGTTCCCCCTGCCACGGGCGGAATACCACACGTTCTTTATCAAACAGTCCGGATTCTCTCTTAGAGTCAAACCCGTAAAACATCACCCGCAAAAAAGCGGCCAGTGTACTTTTTTCCCCATGCATTCGGTTCGTGAAACAGATTGACCCCGTCCTGAAATTCCAGATGCAGATCCGATAGTTTTCCAAAATTGTCGATATGACAGGAACGTAATTTCATCCTATATCTCCTCCCCGGACAATGCCAAAATTCCACAGCGGATCACTTCTGCCTTCTGCTCCTGTGACAGTTCAGATCCAAGTACCATACGGATAAACTCCCCTTTAACGAGGCATCTTTTTCATAATCACTGTAGTCGACCCGAAGGGTTGTCCGGTCTTTCACCTTTTCAAAATAAAAAATAATCCGAGAACAGATTCTGCAGATACTCGCAATTGATCTCCGCATCCACTTCCACCTCACCGGTCAGTACAAATTTGACAAGGCTTCCCGACGGATACTGCGCCTGTTTTACAGCTTCTTCCATCCCGCTCCGCCGCTTCCCTTGTCGTCATGACATTGCTCACATCCACTTCAAGCGTGTACAGCGTGCGGGCTGCCATCTGAACAAACTGCATCTGGGCACGGCAGGTCTGCTCGTCCACATCCAGTAAAACAAATCCTTTCATTCACACTCGTCAAATCCGCGTCCTTCCAGACATCCACAGTAACACCAGGTACCGCGGTTATCCAGCTTGTCCTGCATGAAGGTATGTACATGTCCCAGCGCCAGATAATCAATATTCTTATTTTTCAGCTGGTTCAGGCTGATATTCTCTGCCTGTGAGCGACATGCATAATCTCCCGCCTGTCCGTGCATCATGACAATATTGAAATCTTCATGCCCCAGCACAAGGGAATTGTAAACGGTCGCCCGGTTGTTCTCCGAGAGCTCGATTCCGCTGATCACAATATTTCCATACCGGTATGCAGTCCATGTATCGGAAAACAAAAAGCAGATTGTCCGGTACTTCCCCAGCTTGGAAAGGAAATTGTCACTGTCATGGTTTCCTCTCAGATATAAGAAATCAATCTGGGGATGTGTACAGATCATGTCCCTTACGGTGTTGCGCGCCAATGCTGATACATTTCGTGTATCAAACAGATCTCCCGATATCATGATCAGACGCACCCTGTCTTTTCTGCATATTCGACCATCCGTGTAAACGTACGGATGATTTCTCTTTTGCGCTCTCTTGCCTGCTCTTTTTTGTCAGGTTTGCTGTCATCTGGGAATCCAGATGCAGATCCGCACAATGAATGATTTTCATACATCCTCCTTATGAATTACGAACAAAACAATACTGTTTCTATCATATCATACAATAGGGAAAAGAAAAAGACCTGATGCCCTCCGGCATCAGATCTTTTTATTTCGGTTTTTCTACATTTTATGCGTTTGCTTCCTGTTCCGGAAGTGCCGCAACTCCACGCATTTCAATGAGCGGTCCGCCCTTTTTCTCCACATAATCCTCTGTGATCGTCATTAATACTTTTCCGATGTTGTCGTCCTTCGGAATCTCATACATGATATCCAGCATGAACTCTTCAATAATGGCTCGCAGTGCACGGGCACCGACTTTCTTTTCTTTTCGCCTGCTTTGCAATTGCATGCAAAGCGTCCTCCGTAAACTCAGATCCACTTCATCCATCGCCAGAAGCTTTTTGTACTGACGTACAATCGCATTCTTCGGCTCTGTCAGAATACGCACAAGCATATCTTCCGTCAGTGCTTCCAGTGAAAACAGGATCGGCAGACGTCCCAAAAACTCCGGGATCATACCGAACTTGCGCACATCCTCCACTGTCACTTTACAGAGAAGATTTTCTTCCTTGTCGTATTTATCTTTCAGATCTGCCTTAAAGCCGATGGACGCCTCCTTGTTTAAGCGCTCCTTGATAACCTCTTCCAGTTCCGGAAAGGCACCGCCACAGATAAACAGAATATTCTTCGTATCTACCGTGGTCATCGGAACCATCGCATTTTTACTGCTTGCTCCAACCGGAACTTCAATCTCTGCGCCTTCGAGAAGCTTTAACATTCCCTGCTGTACGGATTCTCCGCTGACATCGCGCTGGTTCGTGTTGCGCTTCTTTGCGATCTTATCGATCTCGTCGATAAAGATGATGCCGTGCTCTGCGCGCTCCACATCATTGTCAGCAGCCGCTAACAGTTTGCTGACTACACTCTCGATATCGTCACCGATATAACCTGCTTCCGTCAGCGAAGTCGCATCTGTGATTGCCAGCGGCACATCCAAAAGCCGTGCCAGTGTCTTTACCAGATACGTCTTTCCCGATCCGGTCATCCGATCATGAGCATATTGGATTTTTTCGATTTCCACGCCGTCATTGGTGTCTTCCATCACACGTTTATAGTGATTGTAAACTGCTACGGACATGACTTTTTTTGGCATGTTCCTGTCCGACCACATACTCATCCAGACGCGCCTTGATTTTTGTGCGGTGCCGGAATGGAATGAATATCCAGTTCCGGTTTCGGCTGCTCATCCTTTGGTTTCTTTTTCTTTAACTTCTGTTTGTTTGGAACCGCATTCTGCAGATCCGACAGATTGATCATGCTGATGTTCGGCAATTCTTCCCATGTTCATATTCATGAAATCGCCCATGTTAAAGGTACCGTTGTTCATGGTATCAAATGTTTTCTGCATACAGTCCTGACAAATGCAGATATCATTCTGGATATGTATCATCTTTCCCGCAACACTCTCCGGTCTGCGGCAGATGGAACAGACATCTTCATATTCACTTGTATTGTTTGTATCGGATGTCGTGGTATTTTTTTTTTATTATTCTGGTCTTCCGCCATCGTATAAACTCCTTTTTTACATATAACATTGCCGCCGCAGTAAGCGACGGCAAAATTATTATACGATATTCAGCCTGTAAAGACAAAGTTTTCCCCTGTTTTTTTTTCATTTTTCTTTAAGATTTAAAGCAGTTCCTTTAAGATTTTATTTACGATTCCCGGATCTTTTGCCTTTGCCTTTGGTTGCTTTCATCGTCTGTCCGACAAGAAAGCCGATCGCTTTTTCTTTTCCGTTGTGGTAATCTTCCACCGACTGTGGATTGTCTTTGACAATCTGCTCTATCGTTGCGCGAAGTGCATCCTCATCGTTATCACTCTTTAAGCCATGCTCTTCCACATAACGCTCCGGATCAATGTCCTCATCAAAGACTTTTTCAAATACTTCCTTGGCAACGGAATTATTAATCGTTCCGGCCTCTGTCAATTCGATAATTTTTGCCAGATGCTCCGGTGAAAAACGGAGATCTTCGGCATCCATTTCCCTGTTCTTTTTAACAGACGCATCGTTTCTCCCATGAGCCAGTTGGATACTTTCTTTGGTTTATTGCAAATCGCAGAAGTCGCCTCAAAGAGATCTGCCATTTTTTTTCTCCGATGTAAGAATCTGTGCATCATACTCCGGCAGACCAAACTCTGCAATATAACGCTGACGTTTTTTTCATCATGAAAGTTCCGGCTGATTGTCCCGGATCTGCTGTAACCATTCGTCACTGACAACGATCGGTACCAGATCCGGCTCCGGGAAGTAACGGTAGTCCTGTGCGTCCTCCTTGGATCGCATCGCATAGGAATACCCCTGATCATCGTTCCAGCGGCGGGTCTCCTGGACGACCTTTTCCCCGGATTCAATCAGATCAATCTGGCGGGCTGTCTCGGCTTCAATGGCATGTGCGATTGCCTTAAACGAACCGATATTTTTTCATCTCGGTACGGGTACCAAATTCTTTTGCTCCTACTTCACGGACAGATAAGTTGACATCTGCACGCATGGAGCCTTCCTGCATCTTACAGTCACTGGCACCCAGGTACTGGATCGTCATACGCAGTTTCTCCAGATAAGCAATGACTTCCTCTGCGGAACGCATATCCGGCTCGGAAACGATCTCGATCAGCGGAACGCCGGAACGGTTGTAATCCACCAGAGATACCCCTTCCCAGTCATCGTGTACTAACTTTCCGGCATCCTCTTCCATATGGATTTCATGGATACCGATGGTCTTTTTTCCCGCCGGATTCCGTCTCGATCTCTACCCCCTCCGTCATGGCAGATTGGAAGATAAAGCTGGGAAATCTGATAGTTCTGAGGATTGTCCGGGTAAAAATAGTTTCTTCCGGTCAAATTTGCTGTACTGATTGATCTGACAGTTTGTTGCCAGACCAACTGCCATGGCATACTCTACCACCTTTTTGTTTAAGACCGGAAGCGATCCCGGCATACCGGTACATACCGGACAGGTGTGTGTATTTGGTGCACTTCCGAATGCAGTAGAACAGCCACAGAAATTTTGGTCTTTGTCGCCAGTTCCACATGGACTTCCAGTCCGATTACGGTTTCATATTCTTTTTGACATCTCTTCTCTCCTTTCTACGCTTCTGCTGCCGGACTGTGCTGATACGGTCTTGTCTGTTCAAAACTGTAGGCCGCACGAATGATGTTTTTCTCCTTTGAAACAATCCCCGATGAGCTGCAGACCGATCGGGAGTCCTTTGCTGTCCACACCGCACGGCACGGAAATTCCCGGCAGACCTGCCAGATTGACCGAAACGGTATATACATCTCCAAGATACATCTTCAGCGGATCACTCAAAGATTTCTCCCAGTTTCGGAGCGGTGGTCGGTGCTGCCGGTCCTAAGATCATGTCATATTTTTCAAATGCTTTATCAAACGCCTGCTTAATCAATGCTTTCACACGCAATGCTTTCAGATAATAGGCATCATAATAACCGGAGCTTAACACGAAAGATCCCAGCATGATACGTCGCTTCGCTTCCGCGCCGAATCCTTCGGAGCGGGTCTTTTTGTACATATTGTGAAGCCCGTCATACTGCTCTGTGCGATAACCGTATTTGACACCGTCAAAACGTGCCAGGTTGGAGCTCGCCTCCGCTGCCGCAATAACATAGTAAGCCGGAATCGCATACTCGACCAGACTTAAATCAAACTCCTCCACGATCGCGCCTTTTTTCTTCTAACGTCTTTGCCGCTGCAAGAATGGCTTCCTTTACCTCCGGGTCCAGTCCGTCGCCGAAATAGTCTCTCGGGATACCGATCTTCATTCCCTTCACATCATCTACAAGTGCGGATGTAAAATCGGTTTCTTCTCGTTTTACCGATGTGGAATCCTTCTTATCATAAGAAGTAATTGTCTCCAGAATTGTCGCACAGTCGGTCACATCCTTGGCGATCGGTCCGATCTGATCCAGGGAGGAGCCATAGGCAATCAGTCCGTACCGGGAAACGGTGCCGTACGTCGGTTTCATGCCGGTTACGCCGCAGAAGGAACTCGGCTGACGGATCGATCCTCCGGTATCCGATCCGAGTGCATAGTAACATTCCTCTGCTGCCACTGCCGCACAGCTTCCACCGGAAGAACCGCCCGGTACATGTGCGGTATTCCATGGATTCTTTGTCTCCCCCATAGGCAGAAGTCTCTGTGGTACTTCCCATGGCAAACTCATCCATGTTCGTCTTGCCGAGAATGACTGCGCCCGCTTTTTCCAGATTGATCACTGCTTCCGCTGTATAAGTTGGAATAAAATTATATAAAATCTTAGAACTGCAGGTCGTTAACATTCCCTTTGTACACATATTATCTTTGATGGCAACCGGAACACCTGCCAGCGGTCCCTCGGTCAGTGTCCCGTCATCAATCATTTTCTGTACTTCTTTTTGCGCGGATCATCGCAGACTCTTCATCTACGGTGACAAAGCTGTTGATATCCTTTTCTTTTGCACGAATCGCGTCAAGAGCAGCTCTTGTTGCTTCCTCAACGGTCACTTCATGCGCTTTTATTTTCTTTCCCAGCTCTACCGCTGTGAGCGATAATAAATTCATAGCTGCCCCTCCTTACTCTACCGTCTTTGGAACTACAAATGCACGATCGCGGCGCTCCGGTGCGTTCGCAAGTGTGTCCTTTCCACCATCGCCGTTTTTTACCACAACATCTTCCCGAAACACATTCTGTACCGGAAATACGTGGGACATCGGTTCCACATTGGAGGTATCCAGTTCGTTTAATTTATCAATATAATCCAACATGCTCTCCATGTCTTTTTTCGCAGCTTTTTTTTTCGCGTCAGACAATTCCAGCTTTGCAAGGATTCCAACGTATTCCATTGTCTCGTCTGAGATTACGTTTGCCATATTTTGTTTCCCTTCTCCTTAATCTCTAACCTTTAATATGCACTTCTCTTAAGCTGCTGCTCGGTGACTTCGTTTGGTGCACCGCACATCAGATCCTGTGCGTTTCCGTTCATCGGGAAAGCGATGACTTCACGGATATTTTCTTCGTTGCGTAAAAAAGCATGATCATACGATCCATGCCGGGAGCCATTCCTGCATGAGGGGGTGCTCCGAACTGAAATGCATTGTATAATGCTCCGAACTTGTTTTTTAACACTTCTTTGTCGTAACCTGCAATCTCAAATGCTTTTTCCATGATCTGCATATCGTGGTTACGCACAGCACCGGAAGATAATTCCACACCGTTGCAGACGATATCGTACTGGTAAGCCAGGATATCCAGCGGCCCATGGTATTAAGTGCTTCTAATCCGCCCTGTGGCATGGAGAATGGATTATGGGCAAATCCGATCTTCTTTGTCTCCGGATCTTTCTCAAACATCGGGAAATCGTTGACATAACAGAAACGGTATGCATTCTTCTCGATCAGATCCAGCTTCTCACCGAGTTCGTTTCTGATCATTCCGGCGTAATATGCAGCGCGTTCTTCCTTATCTGCCATAAAAAGAAAATTGTATCGCCAACTTCAAGTCCTGCCAGTGTGCGGAATTCTTCCTTACAGTCATCCGGAATAAACTTGTCGATTGGTCCCTTGTAAGAGCCGTCTTCCAATACTTCCAGATATCCTAAACCACCCATGCCAAGTCCGGTTGCAAACTTAAGAAGTTTCTCATGGAAACCTTTGGACATATCGGCGTGTACGCGGATTGCCCGAACCGTTTTTCCGATGAACGGCTTGAACGTACATTTCTGGAAAAAGTCGGTCACATCGATGATACGAAGCGGGTTACGAAGATCCGGTTTGTCGGTACCAAACTCCAGCATAGCCTGTTTGTAGCTGATGATCGGATATGGAGCCTTGGTCACAACGCTTCCTTCCGGTGCGAACTTTTCAAATACAGACGAAAGAACTTCTTCTCCGACTGCAAATACATCTTCCTGTGTTGCAAAGCTCATTTCAAAGTCTAACTGATAGAATTCTCCTGGAGAACGGTCTGCTCTGGCATCCTCGTCACGGAAGCAAGGGGCAATCTGGAAATATTTATCAAAGCCGGATACCATCAGAAGCTGTTTGTACTGCTGTGGTGCCTGTGGCAGTGCATAAAATTTACCTTTGTACTTTCTGCTCGGTACAATGTAATCACGTGCACCTTCCGGTGAGGAAGCACACAGGATCGGTGTCTGTAACTCCAGAAATCCCATACTTGTCATTTTCTCACGCAGATAAGAAATCACTTTGGAACGGAAAACGATGTTGTCTTTTACCTTCTGGCTTCTCAGATCCAGATACCGATATTTCAGACGTACATCTTCGTGTACCACACTCTTGCTGGTCATTACTTCAAACGGAAGCTGGGAATATACTTCTCCGAGTACCGTCACTTCCTTTGCATCCAGCTCGATGGTTCCGGTCGGGATCTTTGGATTGTAGGTTTCCTCATCTCTCTTTTCGATCAGACCTTCCACGGTAATAGCCTGCTCTTTACGGATTCCTTCTAACAGCTTTCCATCGCGGATAACGATCTGCATCACTGCATACATATCTCTTAAATCAATAAAAGATACTCCGCCATGGTCACGGATATTTTCTACCCAGCCAGCGACACGGATCGTCTTTCCGATGTCCTGCTCGCTTACCTGATTCAGTGTGACATCTCTGTAAATGTTACTCATCTTTTCTACTCCTTTTTTCTCTGATATGGGGCTCCTCTTATGAAAAAAAAAGCCCCGGAATACTTTAATTGTATTCCGGGACGGATAATTCTGATGATCCGCGGTACCACCCGCATTGAAAAATGAGACATTCTCATCTTCCCTCTCTTACGCGTAACGTGCGCTCACGTACGAACCTACTTCCACATTCCGGTTTTTCAAAACCATCCTGCCCGTGTTCAATCCGTCTGCTCCGGCAGTGTTCCCATAATCATCTCTTTCAAACAGCGCTCTCAGTCGGTGACGCCGTATTCCTGTCGATTTCTGATGATCAGAGTCTCCATCTATGCATTTTCTGTCGTACATCCCTGATGTACGTTCCTTTTGTAATCTGTTTTATCACACAATTCCAGTGATTGCAAGAAAAAAAATTTAAAAAATACTCCTTTAGTGCTACAAGTGATTCCACTTTTTTTGTATATAAATTTCTCCAGTTCGGCATCCGGCTGTGTCAGATCCGGCACCATAAACACCTTACATCCTGCACTGTATGCACTGTGAATTCCATTTGGAGAATCTTCCACCGCATAGCATTCCTGTGGCTGCACATGAAGCTGGCTGCAGGCGTACAGATAAACATCCGGTGCCGGTTTGCCATGGGCGACCTGCCGGGCAGAAACAATGTGGTCGAGATAGTCATACAATCCCACTCTCTTCAGCAGACTGCTGCTGCGCTCCACACCTCCTGCGGTGGCAATCGCTGTACGCACACCTTTTTTTGCGCAAATATTTTAACAGTTCCTCTGCTCCCGGTTTTGCCTCAATCCGGTCCCTCATCAAGCACCTGATCCGTCAGTTTTCTGCGATAGGTATGCACTTTGTCATAGTCAAAATCTTCTCCATACAGCTTTTTTAAAATGTTCCGGTGCATAAGGCATCCCAAAGGGAACGCACGCTGTATGCCTCCTCATCGGTCATATGATATCCGAAATGCGCCATAGCCTCTTTCCATTTCGCGAAATAGTATTTTTTCTGTATCCAAAAGGGTATCCCGTCCAGATCAAAAATAACGGTCTGTATCATGTCTTTTTCCTCCTGTGTTTCTGTTCAAAGGCTACCCAGCGAACAAAAGCTTTCCCGACTCTATACCTCAAGAAACCGGTTCCACTCCTGCGTATCGCCGCTTCCGGTTACTTTCAGCGCGTAGGTACGGTCGTTGGTTCCGTCAATGATAAACGTATAGACACCGCTCTGTAACGTCAGTTCATATATGGTTCCCTCCAAAAGAACCTGTGCCACCTCATCATACTTTGCTTTTTCCACTTCCTCGTCCGGATACGTGTGCTTTAAATTTCCATCAGCATCGTATTCGTTGTATCCTTCCTCAACAAGCGAAATAATTTCTGCATCTGAAATCTTAAATAAAAGTTCATTGGTACGCATCATCCGGATGTCACGGTTGCAGGAATTTTCCGGACAGATTTTTACATTGTCCAGTACCAGATGAAACATGCGCTCTGTCAGCTGGATGTCCCCAACCACAGCCTCGCCAAATTCAAAATGATTTACCTCGTTAATTGTGCTGTATTTGTATTCCATGTTGTTCTCCTGTGTTTTTATGATTCATCATTTGCAATGAATCCTGTTATTTTTTCTTCCCTTTTTATCTCCACATTTCCTTCTGTGTGAGAATTTTTTTCGCACATAATTTCTCCTTGCAGTTTCTGTACCACATTTTCATATGCGGGCACCGGAACCTGATATCTGTGCGCCATGCGCACCACTTCGTATACCAGACCATCCACTTCCGACGGTCTGTGTGCCATCACATCCCTTTGCATTGACGTGGTTGCCTCCGGCGGAAGATTGGATAAAATCTGCAGATTTACGGAAACCATATCCTTTTCAAACGGAAATCCCATGGCCGTCGCCAGTGCGACGATTTCCCTTATCATCGTGCAAAACAGTTCTCTTGCTTTCCCCTCTTTCTGGAAATCTCCTGCCGTGGCATTTAAGTAAAGGCCGCCGCTCCGATCGGTGACACATAGGAAAATTTCTCCAGCGCATCCCGCCGGATCTGTTCTGATAATATCCCATCGATTGCACTGTCACGGAAATCTTTCTGAATCTGCTCTAACAGCTGGCATTTTTCTTTTTTTTGGTGCACGCCGAAGAAAAATGCGCAGAATCTTTCCGTGCTGCAAAATAACTCCCGGCTCCTTAATATTGGCTGACACGTAAATACATCCGTCCGTCACAAGCATTCCCGGCAGTTTTTCCTGCATTTTAGCTCCGGTTCCATAAATATTTAAAATTGGAATCACAATCGTCTGCGGTTTTGCAATTCTACGGATAAATTCGTAAATTCCATCCAGCGAATATCCTTTTACGCAGACTAAGATCACATCCGGCCGGTCTTTGTAATGCTGCATGTCAGATGCCTTTACCGGTATGGTCTTTGTGTTGTCATCCCACATGGTCTGAAGCGTCAGTCCCTTTTGCTGTATACTCTCCAAATGCGCATCTCTGGCGATCAACGTCACATCTTTTCCTGCCTGCGACATGTGAAAAACCGACAACTCCGCCTGTACCACCAGCTCCAATGATCAGATATTTCACCCAATGTCACTCCTTACTTACCGGGGAATTTCGATTTCTTTTGAAATGTCCCCTTTCTGCTGTAAATAATACAGGAATCCTTTGCATCCTGCAACCACATCTTCATAGGTTTCATCAAAATTGCCGGTGTACCATGGATCTGCCACATCCCGCGCCCCGGTAAATTTCTGCGTGTCTTCATATCCCGCAAAGGACAGCATTTTGTAGATTTTACCCTGACTGTCCTCGCCTCCGGCGATTTTTATCATGTTACGGATGTTCGCAGTATCCATGCCGATCAGATAATCAAAATACAGATAGTCATCCCTTGTCATCTGGCGCGCCCGGTGCGGAACAAGCGGAATGTTTTCTTCGTATAATTTATTTTTTTTTGTGCCGTAGTGCGGCGGGTTGCCGATCTCCTCACGGCTGGTCGCAGCGGAGTCGATCTCGAACTGGTTGTCGAGGTGCAGCTGGTGGACCAGGTGGGTGAGGACGCTTTCGGCCATGGGGCTGCGGCAGATATTGCCGTGGCAGATAAATAATACTCTAATCATCTTTTTATATCTCCATTTAAGTCTTGTATTTCTTCTCAAGCGCTTGATATTTCAGGGTTTTCCGACTTTTGAGTTTTCCTTTCTTTTCAAGGTATCTTCTCAAATCTTCTCGTATTTTCTTGTGTTTTTCCCTGCAATCTTGGTAAATCCGTTGGTAAAGCAAGCGTCCTTACCAACGGGCTTTTTTAACTATTCGCTATCCGATATACTTCTTCCTTTGCATCATCAAAATTCACATGGGTGTAAGTGTTCAAGGTTACACTGATGTCTGCGTGACCCATGATATACTGCAAGGTTTTCGGATTCATCCCGGATTTTGCCATATTAGAGCAAAAGGTGTGCCTGCATACATGAGGGGTAACTTTCGGCATCTGGATACGGTAAATCCTATTGTATTTCTGAATAATATGCTCCAGATACTTTTCCCAGTGAAGGGCAATCATCGGCATATCGTTTTTATCCAGAAACAAAAATCCTGCATATCCTTCCACCATCGGTTCAACTTTTGGTGTCTTGCGGTTGGCAATAATCCTGCGAAAACACGCTGCGACAGCTTCCGTCATCGGCACATAGCGGATGCCTTTGTCAGTTTTTGGTTCTTCAATTACATACTGCATCTGTGCAGTACGCTGTAACTGATGGTCTACCTTGATACGCATTTCTCCAAACTCGATTTCTGAAACCGTCAGCCCACAGAACTCTGAGATACGAAGCCCTGTGTGAAAAAGAATATAGATTGCATCATAGTATCTTCTGAAATGTTTATCTTCCTGAATAAACTTCAGTAAATCTCTCTGCTGCTTTCGGGTAATCGCTTCTCTGGTAACAGAATCATTGACAATGACGGATGCAAGTTCAAATTCAAATGGATTTTTACGGAGCAGGTCATCATCTACTGCCATCTGAAATGCCGGTCTGAGAACTCCCCTGATAGAATGAATGGAACTGTATCCCCGTCCATCAATCTGCTGGAGCTTAATTAACCATGCCTTGGCATCTGACAAACGCACCTTATCAATTCGCAGATTCCCAAAACTCTCTTTTTTCAGCATATTGATGACTGTTTTATATCCGGCAACCGTATTGTGACGAACTCCTGTTTTCAATGAAACGTACTTTTCTACCAGTTCCAAAACAGTATAGTTGCCACCGTTGGTTACGATACGGTCAAACAAATCCGCTTCAATCTGTTTTTCTTTCTCACGCAGGGAAGGCTCCCGCTTCTTCCCTTTTGGCATTGGGTCATTCTTGTCCAAACGCCAACTGTATACATTTTTCTCTTTTCCGTCCTCATCAATATAGCGGAACCGATACCTCCCATCCTTACGCTGGTACTCGCCCTCTCGCAAAATCCGATTACGGTTATCTCGTCTTTTCTCACTCATCGTGAACTCTCCTTTCAAAAAAAGAGAGCCAGACTTGCGCTCTTATCATAGCACAAATCCGGCTCTCCGCATAGTTATATCATGTAAAATTGGTAAATCTGTCAGCTCTGTTTACACAGCAGTAGCCTGATCCAGATACCTCTCAAATTTCTCACGCTTAATGAGGGCACGATTGCCGTTCATCACATAAAAATCCTCATTGGGATGTGTGTCAATAAGCGTTCTCAATTTTCCTTCGCCGATATGATAATACCTGGCAGCTTCCTCAATGGTAAGCGTATATCTACGCCACACCGGAATATCCGAGTAATTTTTTCCTTCAACATTCAGCTTATTATTCGCCATAGGCAGTTATCCTCCATACATGAAAATAGCCAGACAGAGGGTGTCGGCAACAAAGTCCGGCAACGGGCTTCAAAAGACCTTGCAAACAATCTCAATCTGGCACTACTTACTATTTATACTTTTCTTTTATTTTTCTGTTGTTTTGGTTGTTATAAGGGAGAAAAGCCCGGAAATAAGGGATTTTCCCCGGCAACCGGCTCGGCAACGGGATAGCAACAGGGGGGGTGCAACGGGCGGTCATTTTCAGAATGGAAGCTCCATCTGTTCTGTGACCTCCACAAAACCATCCATCGTTTTTTCAGACGGGTTGCCGGAGTCCGTTGCCGGGTTTTCACGCTCCCAGCCCTTTTGTCTGCCATATTCGGAAAACATTCTTGGGTTCGGGAAGTACCGCCAGCCGGAAATGCACTGGTTCATAATCTCGTTGATTTCCCGGATTTCCCATTGCTTCGGCTCGTCAAAGGTATGGTTCAAGGCTTCCTTATAGAGCTGCTTGGAGCAGACCATGCTCCCGGTGTACTTATCAAGATACGCCTGTATCATCCCGGCTTTGGTGTCCTCCGGCATAAAATCCCGCTGGTGTTCTTTGAGATACCGCTGCATGGCAGGGCTGAAAGCCAGCTTGAACCTGCCGCTTCTGTAAATCTCCATCGCTTCTGCCCACATCTGCTCGATATAGGCTCTGGAAGCAGCTTCGTCCTCCAAAATGTGAACCTCGGCTTGCTCCGGGTACACCATGACCGGGATAAAGCGGCGGTTGCCGGAACGGTCAAGGGGCAGGAAGTCAAGGGCATTGGAAGTGCCGCCAAATACGCACTGACGGGGGCGGTCTGCCGGATGGGTTTCATAGGGTATCTTGTAAACTTCTTTCTGCCGGCTTAAAAATGACTTGATTTCCTCAATGCTCTTGGCGTTTGCGGTTGCCATCATTTCCGACATTTCGATAATCCAGTGACCTTGCAGCTTACGGTACACGTTATCATCGTCCAGCTTCCGCAAATCATCGGAGAACCACTCGTCCCGGACTGCCAGCAGACGGAAGAAAGTGGACTTGCCAGCCCCCTGACCGCCTACCAGACAGAGCATGATTTCAAATTTGCATCCCGGCTGAAAGGCTCGTGAGATTGCACCCAGCAGGAACAGCTTCCAACGCTTCATAGGTGTAATCGTCTGCGTCAGCCCCCAGAAAGTGCCGCAGACAGAAGCGGATTCGCTCTGTCCCGTCCCACACCAGGGTATTGAGATAGTCCCGGATGGGGTGGTACTTGTTTTCATTCGCCACAATCCCGATGGCATTATCAATCTTTTTCTCATTGGTAAGCCCATAGGTTTCTTCCAGATAGAGAAGCAGATACTTCATGTCCGTATCGTTTAAGGCTGTGCTTTCCCTGTGGAAGCCGATGGGCTTTATGATGTCCTTGCGGTCAGTCAGGATGTTGTATGCGATAGCCCCGGAAAGCAGCGGGTCACGCTGGAATACGGTCAGGCAGTTCCGTATGCTCTGACGGACACCGCCTTTCTCGGTAGTTTCCAGCCCCGCCTTGATTTCCTCAATGCTCTGGGGCGGCTGCATAGCGTTCATGGTGTTTTTTAGTTCTTGCTGCGTCTGCGGCGGCAAGCTCTGCCATTCGTTGTTCAAGCTGTATCACATCCTTTCCGTAGTCCGTAATCAAAGCCGCTTTTTTCCTCTGTTTCCCCGAACAACAGCACATCCAGCAGATATTCCACATGGGCTTGCTTCTGTAAGGCTTCCACAAACCGGGGATGAACGGCTTCCTCCGGGGAGTGCGGGACATAATCCTTTCTCCATGCCCGAAGCAGGTGGAGATAATCGGCAAGGATACGGAAGCAGCGGTTCTTTGCTTCCTGAAACTGTTCCTCCGGGGATTTCTGCCGGGGCTTGGGCTTTTTTGCTTTTCCCGGCGGTTTCCAGTCCTCATAGGAAAGCCCGAAGTCCTTTGCCAGTTGTACGGCGGCTTCTTTCTTTCTCAGCCCATACAGGGGGCGGCGGCAAAATCAATCACATCCCCATCCGCACCGCAGCCGAAGCAGTGGTAACGCCGATCCAGCTTCATGCTTGGGGTTTTATCATGATGGAACGGGCAGCAAGCCATCCCGTTCCGCCCTACATGGATTCCATAATGCTCCGCAGCCTGTCTGGTTGTGACGGACTGCTTCACAGCTTCAAATACATTCAAATCTATCCCTCCTTGAAAAAAGCAAAAAACACCTGACATTCTCTGATTGAAAATGGCAAGTGCCTGTTAAAGTTCCATATCCTGTTGTCTGTGTTTCGTCTGTGCCTGGGCAGTTCTTTGTGCTTTTTTCTCGTCTGCCTTATCCTGCAAGACTTCCTTGATAGGCTGCTTCTTGGGCGGCTCTTTGCTTTCCTCTGTGCCGGGTGTGGCTTTCCGTACCCAGTAGCGGATGTCCCGCAACTTCTTCAAATCCTCCTGTACCTCGGTCAGCGGTGTTTTCAGGGCTGCAATTTCTTCCAGAAGTTTTTTCCTGCTCCTCTTGCAGCTCCTTTTTTGGGTACTGTCCTTATCGTCCGGGTGCTTGGCAAGGTAGGCGGCGGCTTTCGCATACCGGGCAACCTCCGGGTGTTCCTGTTTGAATTTCTCCTTTGTTTTCTTAAAAATATCTTCTGGTACTTCTCATAGACAGGCTTACATTCCTTGCAGTCTGTCCGGCTGGCAAGAATCCCGTCAATCACTTTGCTTCGGGCTTCCTTTGGCTTCATCTGATTGCGGTAATCTGCGGCTGATTTCCCAGACGATTCCAGAAATGCTTCTAAGTCCTCCACAGTGGAAAGCCCCTTTTTGCCGGAGATAGGACAGGGCTTCGCTGACTGCCTTTAAGTCCTGTGAAGTCCCCCGGTTCTGTCCAGCCCTTGTCCAGTCCTTCCGTTCTTCCTTTCGTATCTCCATATACTTCATCAGCAGATTGGGGAAGAAGTGTCGCTTCCTCCGCCGCCTTTTTTGTGCAAGCAGTTCTTTCCGTTTTTTTCTCCCAGCTCGGTAATCCAGCCTTTGAGGTTTTGGATAAGCTGCCGGATGGACTTCATCAGGCGGTTGGCGGCTCTGATTTCCCGGTTCAGGTTGCCGATATTCGTCTGGATACCACGCTTTTCCATCTCCGCCGGACAGCAGCCCCTTCATGGACAGTGGGGATAATATCAAGCCCCCTGTCTGGCATAGGAACGCAAGTCCACCCGCTCCGGGCGGTTGTTGGCTTCCAGATAGCGGTTTTGGATGACCTCCCATTCATGCCGCCAGATTTCGCCATATTTGCGGTCGTTCCAGTCAACCGTATCTTCCTTGTGACTTTTCCATCTGCCGGACGGAAGTTTGATCCGTTCCCCGTTTTCGTCAAGGTCATAAACCTTGCGGCTCTTGGGAAGCCATTTCCCATGTTCATCCATTGCCCGCATGGTCAGCATGACATGGGCGTGGGGGTTGTGTCCCGGCGGACGGGGGTCATGGATTGCAAAATCAGCAATCATGCCTTTGGAAACAAACTGCTTCTGGCAAAAATCCCGGACAAGGGCGGCGTACTGGTCGGGCGGTATCTCTCTGGGGATGGTAAGCACCCACCTCCTTGCAAGCTGGGAGTTCCATTGTCTTCTCCACCGCTTCGGCGGCGTTCCACATAGGGTATTGCGGTCTGCATACTTCGGTGGGGCATTTGCCGGGAGCAGGATTTCATTGTGGACGATACCACGCTTTTCCGGATAGTGCTTCACTTGCTGGTCGTATTCACAGAACAGTTTTTCGCCACTCTGGTAAGCAGCGGCGGCAATCGCAGACTGCTGTTGGCTGCGCTGCACAATAGAAATTTCGTTGTGCGGACAGGGCATTTCGTATCACTCCTTTTTTCTACTTGGTGGATGGGGTGGCGTTTTACCACCTCATTTTGGGCAGAAAAAAAAAGCAGGCAACCTTTTTCAGATTTCCTGCTCGGTGTGCCGCTGTATGGGCGGCGGGTATTTAGTTGTAAAAGTTCGGGGGGACAAGTTGACCCGATGTGAAGCTGACGAACTGGAATTTATTTTTTGAATTTTTCGTTAAAATTCCCCAAAACATCGATAAATTCATCATTCAATCATATTATACAATCTTCTGATTGCAGTTCTTTTTTACATAGTCATAAATCAAATGTCAAATACTGACTGTTTGAAACCATAACTTAATGTTTTTCTGCAAATGGAAAATTGAAACTCCATTTTCTTCCTAAAAGCTGAATTTGTTTGATTGTTCTTCTGTCCATCCAAATTTGTTATGCCTACAAATTCCTTAGTAGAAAGTGTTCGTTTCACAACAAAAGCAAGAACATCTCATCAAAATTTTTCTATTTTTATCTGTTGCATTGCCATTCTGGATATCGCTATCTGCACCCCATTGTATGTTTCTGCTATGTTCGTCTTTTGCTGCAAAAATTCCAATATAAACATGAGGAAACACATTCCTCTCTTCATAACATTTCTCCAACAGGTATTGACAATCATACCTTTTTTCCTATTGCCTTTGCATTGGTTCGGATATCCCGGATGTTAAACCAATATCTTAAACCAAAAATTAAAATCTTCAATCTCAATAAAAGCAGTTGTATTTCCTGTGAAAGAAAAACTCCATCCGTCAATTTTAAAACTACATTCTGATTTAAAGCCTTTCAATTTCTGTCAGAAAATCACTGTTTCGTTCCCAGAAGAATTTCCTGTTCCAAAAAGAAATGGTGGTCGAGACAATTACAAGATGGAGGCATAAGTACATACTAAATAATACAGCTTGCAAAATACGGACATCACATTGTTGTCCATTGCCAGACCTTTTTTCTTCTACAATCTCATGGTAATTTTCATAAATCGGAAGGCAGGACAAAGCATAGTCAATCCGTTCCTGCGTGATTTCAAATGGTATGTTCTCTAAAATTATATTTTTTGTTTTTTTAACAGTAAGGAACCCCACCGAAAAAAGCTTCGTAGTGTGTTCCCCTAAAATGTGCATGATACATTTTTACACGCTCCTTATTGATTAGATAAAAGCTACCGATTTTGTTCTTATCTTAATTAACTGAATAAAAATTTTAAGTCAAGCCATATTTTTGAGAAAACTTGTCGGCTGGGAACAGCTTGCAACGCAAGGTGTCCCCAGATGGCAAAGTCCAAAAGGGTAGCTGGCGGCAGCCAGCGCAGGGGAAGTGTAGCGTCCCCTGTATGATTTGGAGCAGACCTTGGCTGCGGAAAATCACAGCCCTCCGGCGAGGAGCCTTCGGAGAACGCAATGCACCAACCTCTGGGTGGTGTATAATTGCGCCCTTAGTAAACTAAGGGGTTTCCGGCTTCTCCCGTTCCAGCAGTTTTTTCAATAGTTCCTGCGTGTCCTGCCTGTGAAAAATGAGTTTCAACAGCAGCATGACATCATCATCTGTCAGGCGTTCCGGCTCTTGCAGAAAACTTTCCAGCATACCGCCACGAGTACAGAGCCGGTGCGTCCGTTCCTTTCGGGTAAGCTGCTTCAACTGGTGCTGCAATGCCTTTTCATCATTGATGGCTTTCCGCAGTTTCTTTTCGCTTTTTTCCAGCTCCCGGTTTAGCTTTTCCAGTTTTGAGGTATCAGGCAAGGGCAGCGTCCTCCTTTCCCGGTATCAGCACATAAATCCTGTTTGGTTCTCCCACGCCCTGACGCACCCGCATGATAAGTCCGGCGGTTTCCAGTTCATTCAAAGAACGCTTGACCGTCATGGGGCTGCGGGACAAGACTGCGGCAATGGCTGTGACAGGGAAGCACACAAACAGAATTCCGTTCTCGTCCTCCTGTCCTTTGGATAGCATAGCGTCCAGCATCCGGCAGTACATGACCTTTGCGGTGCTGCTGACCGGAAATCCTGTCAACGCTCTGGGAAAGGGCATACAGGGCGGTAATGGTGTGTCTATCGTCATAAATTCAAAATTCATTCGGTGTGTTCCTCCTTTTTTCTTTGCTCGTTTGGATAAATAACGGGGGCAGTCAATCACAACCGCCCGGAAGCTCTGCTTGCACCCATGCTGGCATTTCCGGCATAATTCGTTTGTAAGTGACACGCCCCCGGTCATTGAGGGTAAAAAAGGAAAGCTCATGCTTCCTCTTTTTTTTGCTCATTCTCGGCATATTTGCATTTCCTCCCGTTTTAGTGTATGGTTTCGGGGCGATTTTCGGCAAAATTACGGTCATAGAGCCGATTAAAATCTCCCGAAGTATCAGCGATAGGGTAGACTATCCCCCCTATCAGATTGTCGTGTTTCGGTATCATTTCGGTGTCAGTTCGCCAGTTCTCCCCGGTGTCGTTCCTCCCCTGAATCTCACAGCGGCGTATCGCTCCCTTTGGTACGCTCGTTTCGGTCAGGGTTCCTCCACATCCCTGCCAAAAGTCATGGCGCTACATCGCCGGGGAAGCATATCCCACACAGGCTGGTCATTCGATTGGAATAATCCATCGATGAACTACCTGTATCATAGAACATTTTTGTGCCCTGTGCCGTATGTCCACAAAGTAGGAATTAGGGGTAAAAATCAGAAATTTCCACGATTGCGGAAAGTGTGATATAATCCAGTTAAGCGGCAGAAATACAACCGCTGGAAAGGAGCGTGCGCCCATGAAAGGAGCAACTACCATACAGGAACGCGTCTTTGGGAACTCCGCAAGGACAAAGGCTTAAATCTGGAAGAACTATCAAAGCTGACAGGCATTTCCAAATCAGCTCTTGGAAATTATGAAAAAGAAGATTTTAAGGAAATCAATCATGGCAACCTTATCACGCTGGCAGACTTCTATGAGGTCTCTGTTGATTATCTACTGTGCCGGACAGAGAACCGGGAACAGATCAACACGCCACTAACAGAGCTGCATTTGAATGATGAGATGGTGGCACTTTTGAAAAGCGGTCGAATTAACAACCGTCTGCTCTGTGAGCTTGCCACTCATAAGGATTTTATCAAGTTTCTTGCGGACATTGAGATTTATGTAGATGGGATTGCCACCATGCAGATTCAAAACCTCAACGCCCTTGTCGATACTGTCCGGCATGAAATCATTGAACGGTATCGCCCCGGCGAAGATGACCCCCATTTGAAAGTGCTACAAGCCGCCCATATCAGCGATGATGAATATTTCAGCCACATGGTGCTGGATGATCTCAACCTCATTATCCGGGATATTCGGGAAGCCCACAAAAAGGATAGTGAAAGTGCCCCACAGACCACCGTTGCCGATGAACTGAAAGAAAATCTGGAAGCGGTCGAAAAATTCAAGGGTAGTCGGGATGAAAAGCTGGTCATCCTTTATTGCAAGCAACTCGGTATCAACTACAAAAATTTATCGGAAGAAGAATTTCGCTGGCTGATTCGGATTCTCCAAAAATCAAAGAAAATGGGAACGCCTATCAGCCAGAGGAAAAAACGGTAACAAAAAACCGCTGTTGCATGGTTGTGTTAGCTTCCATGTAGCAGCGGTTTATGCTGTGGTTATTCAGTTGAAATTTCAGAAAGACAGGCTGGAATTTATGAACTTAATGCCGTTACCAATGATAAATATCTTTCTGTCTTTTTCTTAATATCATCTTCACTAACACCATAATAGATATACAAATCTTTTGAAATTTTCTCAAACTGTTTCATTACTTTCTTGTTTCCAGAATAAGATATACCGAATATATTCCAAATATAATCTATCTCCATCTCAAGAGAATCATCACCGATTCTTATTTCATATAGATGAAAGTTCATAGGAATTACATTATCTGGCATTTCGGCAATCATTTCGCTTCGAGTCTTTATTTTACAAAAATATTCTCTGACAGATTCTTCATTAGAAACATCCGGCTTTGGAATATCCTTCATTTCACCTAAAACTTCTGGTTTATGCTGTAAAATCAAACTCTCCTTTAGGTTTTTTTGTTGTTCAATATATTTTCTCTCAGTTGAATTAGTTTCAATTAGATTGTAGGTATTCATTGCATATTGTACCAATTCATCAAGAGTATGTGAATCTGCAACCACTTTTTCTTCTCTACTATCTTACGTCTATATCTGTAGATAATATTTCGTATCCTTACTTTTTTTAGAGGCTTTTTCCGTGTTCTGCCAGCTATAAAAATACTTGTTGGGCCATCTGCACCACCTATTATTGAAACTTCACTTTTGCTTTTTTCTTTCATAAGTGTTCATCCTCGCAAATTGAATTTGACTAATCCTACATGTGCATCATATTACACTCATGTAATTATCCTCTACATAAACAGCTTTTCCATCAGCAAGCTTAATCTCATCTTTGCCGTTCGGTAATACTGTTGTTTCAGAACCATTCCAATGGGGGATAATAGGATTGTCAATAATATGTAATCCATCTGTTAAATTTCCCGCCGCATACATACTTCCTGCACTGATTCCGACATATATAAGTCCGTTTTTAATTGCATTATTAAGTATTCTATCAAAACCAGTTCTAGACATTTCACGACAAAGCACAGATACATCACCACCACTGACAAAAACAGCATCAAATTGGTTTAATTCTTCAAAAGTTAATAGCCTTGTAAGCATAAACGGGGTTGTAACATACGAAGAATAGGTTCTTTGATAGTCTTTTGAAAGAATTAATTCCAGATTGTACACTAATATATTTTCGTACTGAATTCCCATTAGAAAGAGTTCATGAAAACATATTGCAAGCGACTCTCTTGCACCATCTGTTTCAATGCCAGCTGTCGGAATATAAAGCACTTTCACATCCTTCGGACACTTTCCAATAATATCAAAAGAATTTCTCTTTCATCTTATCGGTCAACCCTGCAGATGTAAGAAATAGATGTTTTCCATTCATATTCTTTTTACCTCGTCAGTCGAGTAGACTTACACCTCACAATGTAAGCCCCTCACAGAACCGTACATGCGGCTTTCACGCATACGGCTCTTCATAATAATATTTACAGTCTCAAAACAAGCTGACATAAATCTTTGGCATTGCCAATGGATAATATTTCAGCATTTCAATGAATCCTTCTCTTGTATAACTCTTTCTGTCACTTCGTCTATTCAGCACCTTAAACAGAAGTTCTCTCACTTGTTGTTTGTAGTTTGAAATCATTCTGCCATTAAAACTTATGCCATAGTACCTATAATGGCCTATTAGTTTCAGATTTAGCATACCCATTAGTTTCTTTAGCGGTTGGTCTCTATTCGCATATATCCATACTTTAATGTCTCGAATTTTCTGTCTGAATTTCTTAGAGCTTGTCTTTGGCATTATATATGGCATGCCTTTGCGTGAACGCCCACAATAGAATGTGAATCCCAGAAAATCAAATGTTTGTAATCTGATACACTCACCGCTCTTTTGCTTTGCCCTTGCAATATAAGCACCGCTTTGTAAGAGACGACTTTTACTATCTTCTAATTGCAAACCGAACTTTTCCATTCGTTCTTTAAGAAGCTTGTAGTAATTCTCTGCTTCCCATTTATATTGAAATCCTGCAACAAAATCATCTGCATATACAATTAGAAAGTTATCTCCCTTGCATTCTTTGGTAATAATAAACTCATACCATAGTGTCAATACATTGTGCATATATATGTTTGCCAGGATTGGACTTATGATATTGCCTTGCGCTGAACCTTCTTCATTCACCATAAGTTCACCATTATCCAGCACTCCCACTTTAAGATACTTCTTGACAAGACCAATTATGTTGGGGTCTTTAATATAAAGTTTGAGAAACTTGATAATCCATTCATGCTTCATATGGTCGAAGAATCCTTTGATGTCAGCATCCACAATATAGCAGATTTTCGTGTTGTTTAATCTCTTATACAGTTCTTTTATTGCGTTATGACATCCTCGATTTGGTCTGAATCCGTACATGCAGTTCAGAAATCTCGGTTCATAGATAGCTTCCAATATCTTCTTTAATGCTAATTGGACTATTTTGTCCTCATAGCACGCAATTCCTAATGGTCGAAGTTTTCCATTGCTTTTAGGGATATATACCCTAATTGATGGCTGTGGTTTGTATGATTTTCTTTTTCAGTCTTTCTACCAAGTCATCTATGTTTTGCTCCAGATTCCTCTCGTACTCTTTCTTAGTAATCTCATCAACACCGACTGCTTTGTTTCCGTCTGATTCTTTGTGACATTGCAAAAGCATTTCTTTATTGATTAGATGATACAACGATGTGAACTCTGGTCTCGGCGAACTTGCCGATATTTCTGCTATTCTTTCTAATTTCGTTTCCATCAATACCCTCCGTCCCTGAGTACGGTTGATGTGTCCTCAGAAAGACCATTATTATGTAGCTCCCTTTCCTCCGTTGGCATTACCCAATTTCTACGGTACTATGAAGCTATCCGACTGCCTACTATTCTTTTGGCATTCTCCTGTTTTGCAGTTGTTTGCCATACTTGCAATGGCAAGAAACAATAGGCTCTCCCCAGTTGACTGAATAATCACAATGTAAAACATAAAGTGCTCTTTGACCCCGCAGAAGCAAACCATTTCTTACCATGACGATTTGGTTTGTGTTGCTTTCCGTCTGGAATTAAAACGTCAGCCTTCCAGATGTCAAAATTTCGAGGCTCAATCACACTCTCTATTTTCTCGCTGTCTACGCTTAGCAACTACCATTACTGGCAGTCACCCAAGACTCGCTACTGGCGGTTGGTTAGGCCTTACCAGACAGGCATTCCACCTGCTAGACTACTCGCCCTTATCTGGGCGCACAACTCCGATTTATCATAATCATTCTACCATACCGTTATGAATAAATCATCTCATGCAAAACAATTTCTTCTGCCCGATTGTGAATGTTATTGCAACGCTGCACCCATTCCATCTGACAGATACTCTTTAATTCTTCTGTGACCCCCTCAGCAGCTTTCATCTGCTCTATGATTGTATCTAATCGCTTCTGTGCCTGTTCGTTCAGATCTGCAAGATATGTCCATAATTCCCCTGTCAGGGTCAATGTATTCAATCTGGCTGGGTGGACTTCTCTTAAATATTCCCGGTGCATCCGTCCGTACTTTCCGATAGGGCGGTGTTCCTCCGGCAATTTCAAAATCTGGTAAATAATAATCTCCATTCAGAGTGTAATGCAGTCCGTTTTTCTCTTCATAAATGTGTTTCTTTAATCCGCTCATATTTTTAATCTCCTCATTCTGGTTTGTTGTTTCTGCAAGTCTGACTCTCCAGAAATATTGGTAAATCATTGGTAAAATCGAGAATTGAACACAAGAAATGCTATTTATAGAAGTATTTAAGACGATTTAAGACTTTTTCTCACGAACAGTAAATCCTGCCGTGGCAGATGAAAAGTATTTTTATCATTGTTTTGTTTCTCCTTGTTTTGCCCCGGAATGCCCTGTTTTGCAAGATTTTCTGGAATTCGTGTAGTTTGCTCTGAAATTACAGATTGTGGCAAATCAGAGCAAGATTGAGCAAGTTAGTACTGCCTGTCAGTAGTAAAATTGGTAGTAACACCTCAAAGTCTTACTACTTAGAATGCTACACTAAATTTTACAAAAAAAAAGAACCCGACGCATCAGGTTCTCCCAGGTGTAATCCGAAGACATCCACCGCAATTCTTATATATAATATACTACTTCTGCATAAAATATGCAAGAATTTTATGATTTGCTAATGAATTTTTTTGTAAGGCATTCATATTAGGTCTATGCTGTGTACCAACCACCTGATTATAAATGTTAATTGGCAATTCATTTCTCAAATACTCTGTCTGCTGTTGATACGAAGCAACAAACTGCTTACAAGCAGTTTTAGTTTCGCCCATCTTTCTAAGGAAATATGTAATCATAATAATATACGCATCCATATATTTGAAATCAATATTAGAAATCCCTACTTCAGTTTCAAGCAGAGTAACAAGACGCTGATCAATCTTACCAGTTTTAAATCTAGTATCGAAAATCACATTGTTATGAGCAATTGCATTTCGCAAATCTTTAACTGTAAATATAAAGAACTTTGTGTTCATGCCATCTGAATCTAAATTAGTTGGGAGCTTCATTATATTTGAAACATAAAGCTTAACATTTGTACAGGCACAATCATATAAAGTTCCAAACTCACCAAGCGCTAAAGTTTCAAATATTGCCCAAACAGGTATTGTAATATCATTATTAAAGAAATGTGCTACCACACTTCTCTTATTATAGTCACGAACAAGAGCAGCATTTATTTTTCCTTTTTAGATTCATTCTCTTCGTGTACTCTGTTTTATATGCACGGCTCCCCGGAGTATAATTTCTATATGCTGTTAATGATTTATTGTAAATAACATCAAAATTCTCAGATTTGCTATCTGCCAATAAAGCCTCAATAACATAACTCTTCAATGCATTTTCTATAAACATTACCTTAGGATAAAGAACTGTTTTTAAGTCGCATATCATATTTATTCAGTGCTATAATTTCATCCAAAAGAGCTAAAATTAACACGGTTAGTATCCTCTCGAATAAATCTATATCCCTTAAATCCATGATAATAGCCCATATTTCTAAGTGCTTGTGTCTGTGAGCTTTTAACATTGATATGGTGTGTATTACGTAAATATTTCATCAACTGGTAAATTGATAACATGTATAACTTTCTTTCATCATTTATAAGGTTTATTATAGCACCAAACACTTTTTTTCCACAGAAAAAACGCCCCAGCCTAAGCCGGAGCGTCATCTCTTTTCCATATTAAACTACCTTAAACATTTTCTGCGACATCGGTTTCTCCTTCTTCTGTTCAACCTCTTCCTGTGCCTTTCGGAAATCTTCCATTCGTTTCAGTTCTTCCTCGGCATCATCGAATCCGATATGCGTGTACACATTCATTGTAACCGATATATCCGAATGCCCCATGAGGTACTGCAGCGTCTTTGGATTCATTCCTGATTTTGCCATATTCGAACAATACGTGTGTCGGCATACATGAGGTGTGATGTTTGGCATCTGCACCCGGTAGATGTCATTGTATCTGCCGACCATATGATTGAATCGGTGCTGCCAATGCATTGCCACAAGTGGCATTCCATTATCATCGTAAAAAAACAGAAATCCGCTATATCCGTCTATGGACTTCTCCACTTTCGGTGCATTTCTATCCTCAATAATCGCCTGAAACATCTGTGCCACATCCTCTGTGATTGGCAATACTCTTGTTCCGGCATCCGTCTTTGTGGTTTCTATGATATATCGCATATCCGATGTTCTCTGCAACTGATGGTCGATGTTCACAGTTCTATTCTCAAGATCAATGTCCTTCAGCGTCAAGCCACAAAATTCTGATATTCTCATTCCCGTATGAAAGAGTATGTACACCACTTCATAGTATTTACAGCACACCACATCGTCATGCACAAACTTCAGGAACTTTCTCATCTGGTCTTTTTGTAATTGCCTCTCTTGTGACTGCGTCATTTACTAATACTCCGGCAAGCTGAAATCCAAATGGATTCTTTACCAGAATGTCATCATCCACCGCCATCTGAAAATCTGGTCGCAACACTCCCCGAATGGTATGAATGGAACTGTAGCTTTTTCCCATCCTCTTGCTGCAATTTGATAAGGAACAGCTTTGCATCGGATGTTTTCACACTTCATATTGTCTTTTTTTGCCAAATGCTTCCTTCGCAAGCAATCTCTGCACTGTAACATATCCCTGTTTCGTGCTTTGCCTTACTCCGGTCTTTGTTTTCAAATATCGGTCTACAAGTTCACAGACTGTCATCTGTCCGTCCACGATATTTACAAGTAAATCCAAATCTGTGTTTACCTGTTTTTCCAACTCACGAAGGGAAAGGCATGGCTTTTTGCCCTTTGGAAGTTTGTCCGTATCCTCATCTGCATTCAATGCATCCTGACTTACTCAGCTTTCTGATTATATCATTTTATACAGTTGATCAACCTCAGCTTCATATACTGATTCAGTATGAGTATCAAACAGCACCCATTCCACTAAATCAAAACTGTCTGGATTATCCTGTAAAAATCTATTAACTGTCTTTACCGCTATCTTTGCTGCCAATTCTACCGGAAAACTATATACATTCCAGTTGATATGGAAGGAAATGCAATAGACCTGATTCCATTATCCATTGCCAGCTTCATGGAATTAAAATAGCAGTTAGCAAGAAGTTCCTCTTCTCTATTCCTTCCACCATTCCATATCGGTCCTACAGTATGTATCACATAATCACATGGCAGATTATAGGCTTTTTGTTATCTTTGCTTCTCCAGTCTCACATCCGTGAAGTGTCCTGCACTCCGCCAGAAGTTCCGGTCCTGCTGCTCTGTGAATCGCACCATCTACACCGCCCCCGCCAAGAAGAGAGTTGTTTGCTGCATTCACAATTGCCTGCACATCTGTTACTTTTGTTATATCTCCCATTAAAGTCTTAATTAAGTACATTTAGTTCCATCCTTTCCAGATATCCGGCTGATAACCAAGTGTTGATTGCTTTCCGTTTCTTACTACTGGTGTTTTAATTACCTGTGGATTCTCAATCACCTTTGTCGAGCTTATCTTCATCTGCGATATACTTAATAAGAAGCAAGTAAATCCTTGTCCTTGCCATCCCAATTAACCATATTTTCTAATCCACCATTTGCCTGAGCTACTGAATTAAATTCTCCTTTGCTCATACCTTTTTCTTTCATATCAATGAACTGATACTTTATGCCCCGCTCCTTGAAAAAAACGCTCCGCCTTCTTAGTATCATTGCATTTCTTTGTTCCAAATATCTGTATATTCATATCAGTATTCCTTTTCTATCTCAACATCTATTCCATACATTTTCTTGAATGCATCAAGGTCTGCCTGCTGCACCTGACTTAGTCCCTTGCCGGGCTGCATTTTTTATGCCACTTTCGGATGCACTCCCTGCAGCATGTTGCTGTTGCGTGCTGGGCAATAAATACTGGATGTCCACGCATTGGTGTCTGTTTGCCATCATTTACTATATATGCCGGAGCTTCTCTCTTTGCAATAAAATCCTTTGCATGTTGTCTTATTGTATCAAGACCTTTTTTTCATTTATGTAATCAATAATCTTTCTGCTTCAGATGGAAACTGCTTCGAAACTTGGAATTATCCAGTCGTTCAAACAACTGCCTATACCATTCATCCTTCGTCATATCATCACCACAAATCGTATGGTTTCATGGTTTCTGAATTTCGATATTCATGCTTCTCATAATATCCTATCAGCTTACCCCCTTCATCTCTGAGTGCCACCATGTAAACATCTTTATTCAGTTTCTCATTGTGAAAAGTATAGACGAAATTATGGCTTTTATCTGCTGCAAACCAGTCCACAACTCGCTGTATTTTATCCCTGGATTCCGGATTATGACAATCTAACAGACTTCTTCCAATAAGTTTGTCACCGCCTCGCTTCGCATAGCTGTTAACAGCTGCCGGATTCATGTAAATAATCTCATGCTTAAGATTGCATATAACAATCGAAGCCCTGTCCTGGTCAACAATACTTTTATAAAAGCTGACATAAGATTTAAACTTAATCAACTTTTTCATTGTCCAGCCTCTTTCTGAAGTTGTGATTTCTTTCTTCGATAATAATCGTATATTTCTCCTTCAGGTATCCAGATTTGTGCCTCATTTATCTTATCAATTACAACTTCAACAATCTGCTCATCTGCTAGTAAATCAGGTACTTTATCATACTCTGTTACATACTTTCTGTATTCTTCATACACCCAGCCTGTAATCTTATCCTTCTGTTTCATCTTGAGATTACTAAACTTCTTATTCAGCTGTAAAAGCTGACCATCTATCTTTTTTATGAATTTTTTGTCTTCTTACTTTTCGCCATTTTATGTCATCCTTAAAACTTCACTACTTTCTCAATTTTTCAAACAAGAAGTTGTTACTCAATCAAATTCCGTAATGAATAACCCATTTATTTTTGTCCAATGCCTTTTTAAACAGTTTCTTTAATTCGCACAATTCAGGAATATCATCAATGACATCAATAAACGCTTTTAGAGAACAGGGCGGAATAAGTGAAATACCACAGTATGCAAGCCCTTTGCCTTTAACAGAAAGTGTATGCCAATAAAAGTCAATGGATGAAAGTCTTTCAACAACACCTTCTAAATCTTTATCATCAACAGAAATGCAATCATATTTCCGTGGTTCATACTCGTCATATCGCTCGCTCTGCCGAGGAGTATTCATCATAATTCCAAACTCATGTTTTGCCATATACCATCACCTCCGCAACTCCCGATTTTGCGATTACATAATCTGGGAGTTGTCTGTTATTAAATACCTGCGGCAAATTCTTCTATTAAACTGTTTATCAATTCCGGTTTATCTGTATTAGAATTATGTCCAGCTCCTTCAATCCACTTCAAAGGAATTTTTGCTCTTTTGGTGCCATGCTTTGTTATACCTTATACATGAACCGGCATGGTCTTGAGTTCCACATATTAACAGAGATGGGCACTTCAGTTCATATGGCAGATTCTTTTCCATGGCCGCTGCCAAAATACGATAGCCATGTCCAGCAATTTGTGCATAGCGTTTTCTGGTTTCCGTCATAATTTAGCATCATTTCACGCATGAGGCTTCTACCATAGTCAGTCGTGGCAACGCCTTCCGCACCCCGATTTCAGGAGCCATTTCCATGGATAATGAGCATATACCGGCTCCATCCGTTTCAAAAGCCAGATTTCAGCTGCCGCCACATAGCTTCGTTGCAGCGGTGCAGAGTCAATGGAGACAAAGCCTGTCATTTTGTCTGGGTAAAGCTGCGCATAAGCCTGTCCCACATATCCACCCATAGACTGCCCGACAATAACAGGCTTTGTAAGTCCTTCTTGGTTTAAGATATCATCCAGCCATTTTGCCTTGTCGAACAAATCAAAATCAAACCGAAACGGCCATGAGGAAGCGTGTGCCGGTGCATCCCAGACGATAACATTATACCTGTTCTCGAAATACTGAATCTGCTTATCAAACAATCTATGGTCTGCCGTCAATCCCGGTAGAAAAACAAGGGTAATTTCATCCGAGTGTGAAATGCGTTTGTCCAATAGTGGATTGTTCCGCAAGGAGTCTGATATGTTTTTTCTTCCATTAATTTTCTCTCCAAAACTTCCGATTTCCTCAATTCTCCAAACTTGAAGTTAACTAATGGATGCCATTTTATCAGTCGGCCATGATCTCCTGAGAGCCACATAGGAGATAAAAAAGTTCGCAAGCCAACCAGCCGGTACAGCAAGCCAGACAAAGGCAATGCCGAAACGCGGTGCACAGATCAGGGCAACGGACAGACGAATCGCAAGGTTCACCATGTTTGCAACGAGAAACGGACGCATAATTCCGAGACCGCGAAGGACTCCATCGGTTGCCATCTTGATACCCATGAAGATGAAAAAAGTAACCAATCCACCTCATATAATCACCAGACACCTGATAGGCCAACGCCGTTCCGTCTTTTCCTAAGAACAGCGAGGAGATCTGCGTGTGCAGCGTTTCAATGACGAGAAAGGCAAGAATGGCAAAGCACACGTCCAGCACCAGCGCCGCATGGTAGCCTTTTTTGATGCGTTGCGTTGGGGTTTGCCTGCGCCAAGGTTTTGGGAAACATACGGCGAAACCGCATTGCCGATGGATACAAAGATCAATGAAAAAACATTTTCCACCCTCATCGTTGCTGTATACCCGGCGAGTGCCTGTGTACCAAAAGGATTTACCACTGCCTGCACAATCATCATACCGATGGACACTGTGGACTGCTGTAAAACCGACGGCACCGCAATGCGAAGCATGGAATACAGCTCCTGCCGTTCAAACCTGTTAAAGGGGCTTTTTATATTGCTGCATCCGTGCAAAGAAAATCAAAAACGAAAACACAGCGGAAATTCCCTGTGCAATCAAGGTTGCAATAGCCGCACCGAACACACCGAGACCTAGCCCGGCTACCATCCAAAGATCCATTAAAATATTCAGGATGGACGAAAAAATCAGCAGTCCTAGCGGAATTTTGGATTCGCCGATTGAGGTGAACATGGTAGAAAAGAATGTTATACATAAACAGAAACGGAAAGCCCACAAAATAGACCCGCAGATACAGTACTGCATCATCCAGTATGTCGGCAGGGGTTTGCAGTCCACTCATCATCGAGTTGGCGAAGAAAAAGCCAAAAACACCAAGGACTATACTTAGAAGCAAAAAGCTAATTGAGGAGGTTGACACAATTGTTTTCATTTTGCCATACTCCCTGGCTCCGAAATAACGGCTCACAAGCACACCGGCTCCGACACCGGCTCCCAGTGCCACACAAATGAACACATTGGTCAATGCTGCACATGCACCGACAGCTGCAAGTGCGGAAGAACCAACAAACTGGCCGACAATAATAGAGTCGGCCATATTGTATATTTGCTGAAAAAAACTGCCAAGAATCATTGGCATTGCAAAAACCGTCAACGCTTTGAGGGGCGTATCGGTTATCAAATACTCATCTTTCGACATTATCATATTCCTCCATGGTATCTTGTATCGTGGTATCCCATTCACTTACCTTCTCGAATTCCGATTTGTAAAAACACATTCTTTTTTACATAGGCACAGTATACCACATTTCCTGTTCCTATGTGATAACATTTACTGCTTCTTCCGATATGAACTCATCTTCTCCACAGTAACCTCCGGATAGAAGTGAATAAGAATCGTTGCTTTCTGCTCTGCCTCATCCTGCATGGAGAATCTTCTGCTTAATTCCTTATGTAAGTGAAAAGAAGTCCCCGAAGGAACTTCTTTCGCCACAAATCATATTCTTTTTTTATCGAGGGAAGTCCGGTTGATGATCCTACTGTTTTACAAAATAGGAGTACAATGGGGTACAAATCCCATCCACATTCCCTAAAAGCCTTGATTTTCAGGCATTTCAGACAAAAGTGCGGATTCTGGGCAAATTATAGCATATTGTTGCAAGTCTATTCTTACAATTCCATCAGAAAATGTTCATGCAGCGCACGTTTCACCTGATCGAAATTACCTCGCTCCGGACATTGGATGGAAACAACCAATCCCTTCTCTGGGAGAATCGTTGTAATCTGTCCGAATGCGCCATCAGCACGATAGGATCCTGGATATGGACTGATCCAGAACTGATAGCCATATCCTACATGCCAGAGATCTGCAGATGGCTCGAAGGTAAATTTCGGGGTGGACACTTCCTGCACCCAGTCCCTGCTGACAATCTGCTCGCCCTTCCAGTTACCCTCAGCCAGATAGAGCTGTCCCAGTTTCATCATCTCGGTACAAGTCAGATACATACCTCCGCCGCCATTCGGATGTCCCTGTGGATCATGCTCCCAGAGCGGCCATCCCATATCAAGGGGCTGGAATACTTTCTCATACAGATACTCTCCCATCCGCTTGCCAACGGCCCGTTCTACCATATGAGCAGCCAGAATACTGTCGGCAGAGGAATAGCAGAATGCACTGCCTGGCTCCACAGGAACCGGCTGTGCCATCATATATTTCTCATAATCCGGTGCGCCGAACGCCCGGACGTCTGTCCTCATTCATCAGCAGCGCCTTAACAAAGCCACTGGACATGCAGAGCAGATGTTTCAACTGAATCTTCTCCAGATTTGGATCCGGATTTGAAGGAAGTTTATCTTTAAACACTTCCGCCACATGATCTTCCAGGCTTAGTTTTCCCTCTTCCATTGCGAGTCCAACTGCTGTTACCGTAAAACTCTTGGTATGTGAATAAATATTTCTCGGTGCATTTGCTGCGTAGTGCATCTCACAGAGTACCTTGTTCTCATCTCCGACACTGATAGCTTCCAGCGGCAGATTGTGGCTGCTGGCATAACGATGAAATTCCAAAAACTTCTTCCAGTAACATAATACCTCTATCCTTTCCGGCAAATCTCTGATGTCAGTCCGATATAACCGATGCGACGTGTCGCAAGGTTAAAAACCAATCTATCTGACATCTCCAATCTGGTTCTATTATCTCATACACATCTCTGCATCTGTCGGCAGTGGCATCAGCGGTGCGGACGGCAGGGTCTGATACCAATAAGCAACACTGGTGTAATCATCGTAACGCGGTCCGGTCCAGCCCATGTTGTCGAGTGTCATACGAAACTTATTCTCAAAACGGATCGGGTCTGCAATATGGAAATGATACAGCAGGTATCTCTGCTGTCCGTTATAGAATTCCCGGTTGTCTCCATAGATTGCATACATGCCGGTATATAAGCCGCTGAAGGTCTGATAGCTCTTGATGATGATGTCATTTCCAAATCCATAGGAACCGCCGAAGTAGTCTTCAGTTCCGGTATAGTGGATAGACGGATACGGATCATCGTCCAGATACATGCGGGCTTCGCCTTCTACCCAACAGCTATTGTTGCCATTCATACCAGTTGCCAGAGTCACACCGACAAATTGTCCCCTGCCTTCGATTCCGTCAACGATTGTGTAGGTACGACCCTTCTGAACCGGGTGCTCTTGGCGATAGGTGGCATGGAAATAACCAGCCTCCGCCCGGAATCTCCTGATAAGCTCCGGTGATAATATAATAAAGCTCTTCATCCTTGTCACCACGGTTTTCCATCGTGATCCGAGCTCTCTTATGGAACGGCATCTCAAAATAGCTGTTATAGCCGCGACCAGGAGCTACCAGCATCATGGCAGAATTCAACACCGGATATTTGCCATCCCTGTCCACGAAATTTTCATCATAGGCACATCCGAAGAATGCAGAGAGCGGAGCTTCCACAGACGGATATTCCTGATCATCCCAATACATACGGATGATAAAATGGTGCCCGACATATCCGGTGAACCACATATGCTGGATTACACCCGGTCCTGCAGCATCTACCAGAGTTACGGTTTCCCCTGCAGGAATCGTCACGGTCGGACGAAGCTTGGTGCAGTCACCGCCCTGGGAACCACCTGCGCGTACACCGGTTGGATTCTCTGCGGAAAATGCAAACGTTTTGGAGTTCTGGATCATACAATAGTTATTCATATTCTTCTCCTCTCTGATCAAACCTGGATCATCTGAAATTATTGCTTACTACGCTATCGTGTTTCTCTATTCACTATAAATTCACCATAACATTTATCTCCCATGAAGTGACGGAATTACAGAATCATTCCGTCTGCGCCTTCTCATTTTTTTCTTCCCGGATAATCTCCTTTCTGGCGTTCTGTACACGCGCATTGCCAGTAACCACAGCCTTGTCCTCAACCTTCACATTCTTACGAAATAAATCTTATATGGCAGCCTCTTTTTTTATACAGACGCACAAAAACAATTTTATTTTCCTATCAGCACCTGCTTTCCCTGAAAAAGCAAATCCATATGCGCGAATTTGATCTGGCCGAAATCCTCTGGCAAGTAACTGCGCATCATATTGTTTATGACGAATCTGTTCTAACGCATTGTTCACAGTCGCATTCAAATCAGCCTCCGACTCCGGATCAATCACTTTAAATTCCAGAATAATTGCATCCGACTGACCAATTTCAACAGGCTCAAGCATAATATCATAACGCCCAAATCCACTTTCACGATTGGAGGTAATATGGTAGTTATCCTGCAGATCTACCATCAGTCCAAGAACAAACCCATGGTAAAAACGTTCCGGTTCTGCCGAAGCAGAAGGCCCTTTCCGTATCAAAGAAACTGAACGTTTCTAAGGCTATCCTATTAATATAATGATTCATTGCCCGAACATCATCCGCAAGCAGTGCCTTAACAAATGCATTATAATTTGGAGTATATTTCTTAAACCAGCCATCGATCATTCGGCGAAACATGACATCTACCTCATGATTTGTCAAAGAAAGATGGTAATTCTGATTGGATGCAGCAGCATCCTTCGGAGCCTGATTAATTTTCAAATATCCACTTGAAAGCAACAAACTCCATATCGCCGTCATATTATCATCCAACTGATCAAATACAATCTGCTCATCAATTTCCGTTACCAGTTCTTTTTCCGGACAGTAAATCCTCCATGGCCTCTTTGATTGCAGAAATTTCCCCTTTGAATAAGATGTCCAATCAGGCTATTAGAACTGGTATTAGCCCAATAAATATCAATTTTTCTTTTATCAAGAAAATTCGTAATTGACCATGGATTGTATATATCCTTTTTACCTCCAAAAACGAAACCATCATACCATTTCTTTACAACATCACATTGATCAGACATTCCGGCTTCATCCAGTGCTGTAAAGACTTCAGATTCTGTAAAACCAAACGATGTCGCGTACTTCTCGGAAGTAGTTGTGATCACTTCAAATTATTCAGATCTGAAAAAATGGATTCCTTGCTAACTCTCGTAATACCTGTCATAATTGCCCGCTCAAGATATGGATTTGTCTTGAACGTTGCATTGAACAGGCTTCGAGTAAAGGCCGTCAGTTCCCTCCAATATCCATATGCATAGGATTCCTGTAATGGCGTATCGTTCTCATCAAGCAAAACGATGACCTTTTTCCCATAATATTTGCTGAGGAAAAGGCACAAATTTTGGTAACGCCATAACTGCATCGGCATCATTCATCTCCGGTGTAACTGCCTGGAACCGCTTTTTTTCACGCTCATTTAATGTGTCACCATTTAACAGATACATATTTTCATCATATAATGAAGCAATCAACGAACAGATCTGTCTTCTTGCGTTCTCATAAGTATTTGTTTTGACTGCTGCAAAACTTAAGAAGAGAACAGGATAGGTTCCCTGTAATTTCCGTAAACCAGCATTCTTTTCGATGCTCAATCCTTCGAATAAATCCAAACGTTTCGCATATTTCACTGAAAAGAAACATTCCACCATACTCATATTTAAAGTCTTGCCGAAACGACGAGGTCGTGTGATCAAAGTTACATCATCCTGTGAATTCCACCATTCTTTGATAAAGTCCGTTTTATCAATATAAAAACAATTGTGTTCACGGAGCGAAGCAAAATCCTGCTTTCCTATGCTGATTGTTTTCATGAATATCCCCCTTTAGGAAATTGAAATCCTATCTACATGCTACACTTATTGTTATAGTATAACAAACTTTTATCATAGATGAAACACAATGTTTTTTCATCTCGCTTTCCTTGGATTCCCTTACGGGTTTCTATGTAATCGGAGGGTCACAGTCCCTCCGCAGAAGGACCAACCGCCTACCGTTATGGTAGCACCCATGAGCAATTGTATCCGACAGAATTCAATTTATCAATCCCTAAAATATTTTTACCACCCTTTAATCTATCTGTTCGTTACTGTTCAGACGCAAGCTTGACACCACGCTGTCAAGCTATGCGCCATAGTATTAATTATTGAGTGATTACAGCCCATTTAAAATGCCTCGTAGAGAATTTTTAAATGGGCTGTAATCGTTGCTGGTAACACCGTTAGGTGTGAACAGTAACTTATCTACTTCTTATCAGCCGCCAGTATCTGATCGATCGTCTTCATCAGCTGCTTATATGACTCGTCATTATCAATACCGCCCATGATCGGCTCTCCGATAATATTTCCGTTACGGTCAAGCACGATTGTAGTCGGGAAGGCCATAATGCTTGTTGCATATTTTCCGGCTTCACTGTTGGAATCAAGGGAAAGATTCGTATATTTTGCACCCCTGCTTCTCTAAAATACTCTTAGCTTCAGCAATTCCATCCTCATTTCCGTCAAGAGAATCTGTATTGATACCAATTACCTGTCCGCCCTTTTCCTTCAGCTCCTCATTTAATTTATTCAGTTCCGGAAGCTCCTGTACGCATGGAGAACATCCATTAAACCAAAAATTCAAAAACCGTGACCGCATTCTTTGAAATGATGCTGCTGTCCACGTCATTTCCATCCAGATCTTTGCCTTAAACTCCGGAAATACGCTTGCTCCCTCTTTGCCGGAATCCTTATTTGATGCATTCGCACTCTGCTTCTCAAAAGTGGCTGAAGCTCATCCTCAAGCTTTTTGATTTCTTCAACATCTTCCTTCAAAGACTTGAGTTCATCATCGGTAAACTTATCCTTAATTTTGTCTAAAGAGTTTGCCAGAAAATCTCCGTAATTCGTAGCTGTCGCATCCTTGACAGTTGATTTGTCAATGCTGTTAAATACCTTCTCCCCATAAAGCCTTATGGTTTTCAAGAATACTGTTCTCTTTTCTGTGTCAATTCATTAATCTTTGCATCCAGATCTTCTGCTTCCTGCGTTGACATCTGCGACTCTGTTGCTGTATTTTCCTTGTTAGCAGAATTTCCGCACGCACTTACTCCGAGTACCATCGCTGCAATAAGCAGCATCACTGTTAATTTCTTCATTTTATTCTCCTTTATTCTCTTTCAAATTTGTTTTACCTGTTCCAAATCCATATTGATAGTGAATTGCTTCCGTCGGGCATTCCTTTATACACATGCCACAGCGGATACATTCTGTATGGTTCGGATGCTTTGTGACATCCACGTCCATCTTGCAGGCTCTCTCACATTTGCCGCAGGATACACATTTATCCTCATCCACCTTCATTCTGCAGAAAAAGATACCTTATTGCAAAGCGCATAGATTGTGCCCAGCGGACATATCCATTTACAGAATGGGCGGTAAAACATAAGGCTTAGGATTACAAAAGTAATAAGTATACCGAATTTCCATGTAAACAGTTTGCCAAAAGCCGCTCTGATACTTGCATTGGCAATCGAAAGCGGAATCGCTCCCTCCAGCACTCCCTGCGGGCAAAGATATTTACAGAAAAACGGATTTCCCATTCCCAGTGAATTTGTCACCAGAAGGGGTAGTAAAATAACAAAAATCAACAACACACCATATTTTATATAACGAAGCGGCTTAAGCTTTTTCGTTGAAAATTTCTTAAACGGTATCTTATGCAGCAGCTCCTGGAACCATCCGAACGGACATAAAAATCCGCACACAAATCGTCCGAGCAAAACGCCGATCAATATAAAAAATCCCATTATGTAATAAGAAAATTTAAACTTCGAAGAACCAATTACAGCCTGAAAAGCACCCCCGATCGGGCACGCCCCGGATGCAGCCGGACAGGAATAACAATTCAGTCCCGGCACACAGACGGTCTTTGCATCCCCTCTGTAAATCTCTCCTTTAAAGAAGTTCGGCAGATGGATATTGGTAAGAATCGTTGCCACGGCCTGAATCCATCCCCGAAAGTGCGCCAGAAACTGTGATATTTTATGTTTTTTCTTATCCAATTCCAACACACTCCATACATAATTTGATTGCCTTTGAGAGTACCGTGGCTGCCTCCCCGCGCATCGCACCGTATCCGATCATCAGGATCGCTGCTGCCAGAAGCGTGATCTGCGCTGCTGCTCTGTTTATCTGTTTCATATCTTTTCCCTTCCTAAGTTTTAACATTTTGTCGTTGTTTACGATAATAATAGATTAGCAAAAAGAAATATGAACACCCTGTGTTTGAAAAAAAAGAAAGATATCTTTAAGATTTTGTCTTGTAATATTTTTATGGGTATTATCATAAATGATATTTTCATCCAATACCCCATTTAAAAAGTTTATATTTTTTTAATGGGGTCAGACCCCAATGTGCTGACCCTGAAATAAGACTACACCAGTGTGCTGTCATTCCGCTTAGAATCTGCGGTAAGTTCCGATACGGCACAATCGGGTAGGTCGATATACCGAAAATAAAATGCAGTTAGCACCTACCACAATGTGCCGTTGGACAGTTACATCAAGGCAATCGATTCTTACAATCGTGAACCATTCTAATCCACTCGTTCAGGCGACAATTGCGTGCCACTAATGCTGTTTGAGATTTCATAGACTTCCTCCACCTGTCTCTAATTCCTTTTCCAGCTTTTTTTTCAATTTTATTGAAATAATCTCTTTCTCCAATAAAGTGCATATCGCCAACTGCCTGATATATATTCAATATTTCCAGTACACTCTTATAGTCGTTGCCTCCTCTTTTTATTTTCAACAAGTACTTTCACAACATCATCAAATCTGCTTTTTATCCTTTTTATAGGTTGCCAAAAGCATCTCCAGATCATCTATTGTCATAATACAAAGGAACGCGAAACCAGAGCATTTGCGAAACTGAATGCTTACATTCCTAATACAAAATGCATTCTAATAACCAATAGCGAAAAAGCAACCCTTGATTATGATGGAATTCAGATTGAGATTGTCACGATATGGAAATTGTTGTTAGATAGTTAAGGACGGTGATCGTTATGACATAAGCGCAAAATGATTTGACGGATTGCATCTCCCTATACATTGACGGTGTGAATTTTTTCTGTAAATTCACACCGTCTAGAGGGCTTGCGAGTGGAACCATAAAGTATAAACGCTATGCGATATCCTGGTTCTTACTACATTACAAGACATTCTTTTTATAAAAGGCAATACCATATCGAATCACTTTCTTAAAACCATCCTGTTCAATTTTAGTTGCATATTTTTTCTCTTCGATCTGTTGTAAAGCTTTATAGCATTCGTCTGCCAAACAATCCTTATTTTTTTTGCAATCTTCAATTCGATAACAATGGCTCTCCGAAGCTTTCGATCCTTAATTACCAGATCTGATCGTCCCAATCCGTTCTCATAGTTAGACTCAACAATATACCCAGCGTTGGCAAATAATCCGGCAACAAATGCATGATAAAAAGCTTTCCGCGTAGTCATGATAACTGATCGTATTAAAAAGCAGATCGGATAGAATTTCTGTAAGTTTGTCCGCATCTTCATTCCATAAAGCTTCAAATAGCGAACTCCTGTTGCTTCGCGCAAGTGAATCCGAAAACCATTCTGTTACGCTTTTTTGAAAAATAGACATCACTTCATGATTTGGAATCTTAAGAAGCGTTTCCGATAAATTATGCGTACTGCCCACCTTCGTAAGATATCCTGTAAGATATAATAAACTCCAAAGATTCTGTTCCGAAGATGTGAGTACATTATAAGTAAGATTTTCTTCGATTGCTTCGCTAATTGTTCCACCATTTAGTAATGTTTCGAATTTTTTCGGTCACATCAAAATCAGTCCGTTCCAAAAAGTGCGAATAACAGAATTGTCGCTTGTATGTTCCCAAAAATTCTCAGGCTCCTGAGTTCCGGTTGCCATCACCTTTTTGAATATAATTAAGCACATCCCATGGACAATAAATATCTAGATTTCCGAAATGATAGCCATCGTACCACTTTTTGAATGACGGCAGCGCATGCTTCGCAATGTGTATCTGTAAGAAGCTTTGTAACTTCCGGTTGCGTAAAACCGAAAAATTCATTGTATCGATTGTCGGAAATTGTATCGGTAATAAAATTATTGGTACCGGTAAAAATACTCTCCTTTGTAATGCGAAGGCATCCGGTAATGACTGCAAATTTTAAAAATTCGTTATCTTTTAATACAGTGCCAAGCAACGGACTTATAATCTCAAGCATTTGATCATAATAGCCTTTGGAATCCGCTTTTGCAATCGGGACATCATATTCGTCAAGAAGCAGAATAACCGGCTTATGATAATATTGAGCCATAATTCGGGTTAAAAAGATAGTGATTTCTTAATTTCTGCAGTTGTAGCCCGGTTGTCTTTCAATCGTTCATAAATAGATCGGTCACTGGCATCCATCTGATCCAAATCAAGCAAATAGGAATGTTGTTTAAACAGATCTGCCAATTCAGCCGTTAACATATCATAAGCAGATTCAAATTTGAGACCATCAATATTTTTCAATGTCAGAAAAATGACAGGACATTGATTCATCCATTCCGCACATAAGGATTTATTCCCTGCTATATATAATCCATCAAAAAAGTGCCCGACTATCTTTGCGAATATCAAAAAAAAAATCTGCCAACATGCACATTGCCAATGTCTTGCCAAATCGTCTTGGACGGGTAATTAAAGTTCCCTTTGACAAATTATTTTGAAGCAGATTCTCAATGAGACCGGTTTTGTCAATATAATAATAATGATTCTTTCGAATTTCTGTGAAATTGCTCATTCCAATCGGAAGAGGGTTATCTTGTTTTCCATTTCGAAATCCTCCTTCGCAGCCCTGCGATCTATGGTATTACAATACACATATAGTATAACAAACTTTTTCTTTATATGAAACAAAAGAATTTGAGCGCTCATTTTCATTTTCACTCGATCCATAGCGGCGACCGGCATCATATGTAACCGATTTCACAAGATCTGTAATTGTATCACTCAGAGTACCCCCTTTATCTCATAAAACACCAAAATGTTCCTTCCTCATTCAACCAGCATGCCATAGCACCATCCCGAACCCTATCGCTCTCACTGGCCAAGCATTTTTTTAGCATCTCTTTCCTCTCACTTGCAGATACCCAATCCAGGTGACGCAATCTACGAATCCACTCAACAAGCATCTTATCATTTGTCTCCATGCCCAATCTTTGCAGATCTTGTTTATACACAGACGTCACATCTGACGGCAGCTGAAGAATCAATGCGAAAACAACCTTATCATATGCACGTTCCTCGAAATCAATAATCACAGTTTTTAATTTCTTTGGATCCGTCATCCATATCTTTTTCAATTCCTGTCTGGCAATATCACGTACCTCGGACATAGGATGTTTGCACAATGAAATATACTGTTCCATAGTCAAACATTGATATTTGGTAAGAACTTCTATAAAATTCTTAGTCGGAAGATTTGCCCCCTATACCACATTTCGGGCAAAAAGCCATCTTTTTTTTACGATGGTTTCCTCTTTACAATGGAGGCATTTCACCTGCTTTTGATTCCACTCAACAAACGATTTTTCAACCATACTTATGAGCGTGTCTTTTATACGTTGCGGAATATTATCCGGCTCAACACTTAATATATAATTCAAGGTAGCAGAAACCATGTAGCGGTTTCCCATAAAGCCGCGCCGAATGATCCGCAACCAGTTTTCCGCAGCCGAATCTTCCACCCTCTTTGGCAGATAATCATACAGACAGATATATGATGGGATAGCATCATCCATCAAGCGTGCCTCTGCATTACATCGCAAGATTCTTCTCTTCACATGCAGCAAGCACTCTTCCGGCACGCTCCACAACCGTTTCGATGGAACTCGTCCGAAGCATACTGATCAGCAAATCCCTGACTCCCGCGGTTTCTATATTATACGCAGCCATATATACTGCACACTCTCCCATAATATCGGAACGACTATGCAGTCCTTCTTCTATTACTTCCGGAGCCACTTTGCCTTTACACTTCTCCCATTTCCCATCCAGATGTAAATTCAATATATGATCCGATGAAACAAAGCAGCGATTTTCATTTACATAATGTAATAAACTATACAACTCCTTTTTGAGCTGTGTTTCATTCAACTCCACAGTCTCACATATAGCCTTTACCAATTTCTTAGAATGTGGGCGCTCTAAATCCTTTCCCATCAAGCGCATCTCCGGCAGAGGAGAACTCCAAAGTCCAATTACAGCCGATATCTTCGAATACTCATAACAACTTGCAATCTTATCGCATGAAGTCATTTCCGAACAGTTCAATTAAGATTTCAATTAATTTCTGCTCACTTTGCCTCATTTGCATGAATACCCTTATCCAATATTCCCCTTTGCAGCCAGAACTCCAGACACTTTTCCGCCGCCTTTCTTGCTTTTGCCATCGGACATTCCATCTCTTTTTGCCAAAAAGTCACCCGCATAAGCAATCATCTTATTTTTCGTATACGCATCACCGGCTGCATCATCTGCCTTGCTCATCATGTAATAAGCAATTGCCTCAATTCCATAAGATAAATCCGTTTCCCAAAGCAACATCTTATTTTCTCTGCTTGATCCATGCAACCACTCATCAAGAATCGCCTGATACAGACAAATTTTATTTGTTCCAAACTCTTTTTGCTTCAAAGACATATGTTTCATACACCTCATGTGCGATAACCTTCGAAAAAAGTGTATTGTATCTTTGCACTCGTCTTATCCGCAGTCACCTGAATTCCCAGTCCCTGCTGTATATCGCCCAAATCAATTCCCGGATAATTTTCTCTTTTGTATTTAAATTTACCAGATGCCAGCCATATACCCGATTCAAGACCTCACACATGATATCTTCCATTACCTTGTTCTCATCAAGCATATTCAGCTTGCCACTATATTTTAAATATGTATGCAAAATGCAAACATTGAACTGAGCTGTTCTTTATCTGTGTGTGATCTTGTCATAAAATTTATCTCCCCAAAATACTTTTTTTTGCAAAGAAAGCCGATGCCTCAGCATCCGAAGTTCCTTTTCAATTTCCTGATAAATTGAGACATCTGTAATCTCAACCAGCACTACGTGACCGGCTTCCGAAGCCTCTCGCATCGCTGCTGCATCGTAACAGATATTCTCACCATATGTCTCGTTGTTCTTATTTGTTTAAAATCGTCTATGCTAATCATATATATAAAAATCCCCATTATCAATTGTCACATAAAATTATTGCTCTTTACTATTGCAAACTTCATTCTTAATTTATACGGTTCTTGCTTCATAAAATACTAAGTATTTATCTCCAATTCTATTTTTATTAATGTCACACTTGTATGCATAACTCCACTCTAATAATGCACTTTTTCCTTCAATCAGCTCATCCCTATACATCATTTTGACTTTACCTATATAAGAGGTAATTTCTTCTACCTCTTCACTTTTCAAAAAAATTACGTTCTCCAATATACTCTTCTTTATTATTTTCTAAAATAATCGTAACATTCCTCTTTAAATATGTAACCATATTCCACAAATCATCCTTTACTGCTTCAATAACTACCTTATTGTTAAATACATTTAATGTTCCACTTTTTTCAGCAATAAAATATGGATAATATATTATCATTCCATTTTCTCTATATTTATTTTTAGTATTTTTTGCAAAACTAACCGCTTCATCTGCCGTCACTCCAATAAATCTAGGTAAATTTAAATCATTACCTCTATGAACAGCCGTCCTTACTGACCATAAAATATTTTCATCCAAGACACTTCTTTCCTCATATTCCTTCCATGGAATTGTTGGCAAACCAGAATCTTTCAAATCAAATAAACCAAGCAATTTATTCATATCACAAATATTCTCCTATTTTTTCTTATTCTGTTATATGCTGTCCTTACATACTCATCCATCATACCAGCAATATAATCAAAAACTAATCTCTTTTGCAAAGCTTCTTTTTAAACCTGTATCACTTTTTTCTTCAGAATATACAGTTTCATATTGTTGCATAATATTGTCAGCTCTATATTCGGGAGGTAAATAATCCGGATGCGCACTATAGAAATTGTATAATTCTTTAAGCATATATTCTCCCTTTTTGCTCGTATGCATACACCTCATCATTATTAGTAATACATTCATATGTCGTTTTTTTCAATCCTGATGCCAATTGCCCATAAGTAACAAATCCTATTTCATGCTTTCTTTCCGTTCCCTTTTTTCTTTTTTTCTTCGTTCGATAACTCAACAATGCCTATATCATTAATCAAAGTATTAATAATTCGTGAGGTAACTTCTTTTCTATATAATTTAGAAAATTCTGCAGCAGATATCATATGATTTTTAAAAACCCGCCTTAGATTTACTTTCTGTAATAATATTTTCCAGTTGTTCTACACTTTTTTATCTTTTTCATCAACAGTCTTACAAAACTCATGAAAAATATCATCCAATGTGAAACTTCCTAATCTTAAGCCATCTTCTAAATCATGAGCCGCATAAGCAATCTCATCAGCAAGATCAACAATTTGAACATCAAGTGTTCTTAATTCTACTTTTGTCTTATTAATAATATTTTTTACAAGTTCATAGTCCTTATCATATATAAACTTTTTGCTTTGACAGTTGTTCTTTGGATAGTTTTTCATTATATTTATTATAATATTTCAAAACACCCAATAAGGTTCTATATGTAAGATTTAAACCTTGAAAATTAGCCCGTTTCTGCTCAACAGTTGTTAAAATTCTGAATGTCTGAGCATTACCTTCAAAAAAAAACCCACCAACGTCTTTGGCTAAAGTATTCAAATATCTCTCTCCCGCATGTCCAAATGGTGGATTTCCTATATCGTGAGCTAATGCTCCCGCCTCTACAACATAAATATCATCATTCGTATAACCAATCTCTGTTGCTATAGATCGTGCGATCTGTGCAACTTCAAGGCTATGCGTTAATCTATTTCTAATAAATTGATCCGATTGGACTGCAAACAATTGCATTTTTTCCCTGAAGCCTTCGAAACGATGATGCATATAATATTCTAGTAAAATCTCTTTGATATTCACCATCAAACCTAGATCTATTTTCCTCTTCAAATTGTCTTTGTTGAATCTCATGATTTTCAATTAATGGTTCTAAAAACATTTTCTTAATATTATATGCTTCTTGTTTTATAACAGATTCTTCCATATCCTTTCCTTTCTATCTTAAAATTCAGATATTGTTAAATAAATACATATATGTTTTTGTTATACTTTATTTATACAATACTCTTATCCACATTGAATATCAAGTCTATTACTGTATATCTTCAACGTAAGTGATTACTTTTCAACCATAGATAAAAAACTCCACATTCTTCTAGACGGAGTGCCTTGACACTTCACATATGATTGATTATTGGTCTGAGTCGTTTGTGCGACGTTCGATTTTAACTTTGACCTTTTGGTAAACAGATCCACCTCTTCACCACGCATCCTATCATTTAGAAACTTTTTTGAGAAGATAGGTTAGATAATTCAATTTATAATTTCTACCCGATTACAGCCAATACTTCCACTCTGTCATTTCCTAATTTACAGAAAAGATTTCGTAGTTCATCTTTGGTACAGTTTCCATATTCCACCAAATATGGCGATTTAATTTTATTATTATGAAAGTATATCCTCAATTCAGTATCTAAATCTTCTGCTTTTACCCAATGACATATGTCTCTTATATTTCCTATTTCTAATCTATATGGCTCATATGTTTTGGCACCTCTATACAAAACAATTTCTCCACTCATTCTGATATGAAAAACTTGTCCATTTTATCGAAGCAATTTTTTCACTCGAAATATAATTTGCATACTTTGTTAATTGAAATTCTTCATTTGCCTTAAGTATAACAGAGTTCCCCTTTCGAGCATGTTTTCCATCTAATTTTGAATTCTATATTTAACTGACCCACACAAAAAATTTGTATTTTTTCCTTTTCAACTGCTTTTCGTATTCTTTCAAGCAATTCCAACTGATTATCAATTATAATCACATAATCTCCAAATAACTTCATATTGGTATTTATATTATAAGCAACACATTTTTCACCAAATCTTGTAAAATATTGGTATTTCAATTTATAAAAACATAATGTATTACAATAGCCAAATCCTTTTTTGCTTTTAAATACAAATCAGACATAAGCGCCTTCTGAAGATCATTGTCATTTGAAAATTTATTTCCCTTAATCGTTCCTATGACACCTTCAAAAACATCTTTCTGACCTTCTGGAAGTATTCTAATTTGACGTATCAATAACATTTTCCTCCTTCCTCTTGCTTTTTTGTTTTGTGAATCCCGATAGTACTCATTCCAAAAATAATTCAATGTATTCATATATAGTGAACCATTCAAAAAGTCTTTCAAATATTTCTTTCTATTACATTTATCTGCACTAGATATAAATTTTAACAAAATATAATCTTCATTCATAATTTATCTCACCTTTCTCTCTGTATAGTCTATTCTTAATGTACCTATTTTTTTTTCATTTTACACATAATTCAGTCACAAAAAGTCAATAGTTTTAAACGTTTTAAACTTTTAAAAATTGCAAAATCGATTATTCCAGGGGCCGCACCGTAATATTCATCTGGATAAACAAATCAGAATAGAAGATCTGATATTTTTAATTACCATATATGAAAAACAGCCAAAGCCGTAAGTATTCCATCTCCGGTCGTTGCATGCTTACTGAAAATAATATGTCCGGTCTGCTCTCCGCCGAGCACACCAAAGCGCATCAAACACCCTCTAGCCAGATAAATCACGGACTACATATGCCACACTTGGCGTAGTGGTAACATGCAGCAAAAATGCATCTGCTCCGGATGCCGTACTATCGGCAAGCAGTACCCCATTAAAAAGTTTATATTTTTAATGGGATCATTGATCTGCTGTTTCAGGATTCTCTTCGCTGTCGCTCCCAGATCATACCGGGACGATCATTCCGCCGGAAGAAAAATAAGACAAAGGGAAGAACTCATTTCAATAATCAAAAAGCAGCTTTCTGACCATCGTTTTTTCTGGGGCTTGCCGCAGTCCTTATTAAAGTGCGCTTATTTTTAGCTCAGCTACGGTCCCAGCCTGGTGCCGCCCAAGATTTTTCGAACATGCTTTTCCGATTTATGGATTGATTTTCTTAAGTTGACGCTAGGTTGACCACATTGGGGTCAGACCCCCTTTATTTCTTAACCTTTTATAAGTATGGAACCGGCCACCAGGAATGCCTTGCACACATGTACTGCGTTATCTGAAAGACAGCATGGACAACGAAAAAGACCGTTCCTGGAACAGGCAGATGCATTCCCTGATACAGGAAATGATCCATTACCGGAATGGTTTATCTGAATCAGAAGAGCCAGATCCGCAGACCGTCTCCGAATTTGAAGAACGTTATAAAACAATCCTGTCCATAGCCGGGGGATGAATACGACTATGAGCCGCATGGGAAATACTACCGTGATGGATACAACCTGTACAAAAGGATGAAAAAGTATAAGAAAGATCATCTTCTTTTCCTCCATAATAAGAATGTACCTGCCACGAATAACGAAGCCGAACGGCTGCTGAGAAAATATAAAAAGAAAACAGGCGCAGGCTGTGTCATTCCGGAGTCCGTCAAGCATCGACCATCTCTGTAAATGCATGAGCATGCTGATTTTGATGCGCAGAAAAAGAGCAGACCAATCTGTTCCGCGAGATTGCAGAAATATTTGCATAAGAAAAACCGATGGTTTTGACTACGATTAGTCTATACCATCGGTTCTTTTGTTACAAGTTTGCCTCTGAACAGTAACAAAAATAGAGGTGCGCAAGGCACCCCTATCCTAAACCTCTTGCAAAATCCGCAAGGCTGGTTTATAATCAGATTAGAAAAACCGAAGGATATTGGAGTGTCCAACGGTTGCACAATCGGAAACTTATAAAGCGTTTTATCCTATGTCAAGATTTAGTACAAGTTAAAATGAGAAATTTTATCCTATGTCAAGATTTAGTACAAGTTAAAATGAGAAACTTTTCCCATTTTTAACCCGCCAGAAGCTCAGCCTCAGTGTGTGTTCTTTTCATACAATCGTTCGAATTCATTTGGTGACATATAGTTACAATGGCTATGAATTCGTTTCGTATTGTAGAAAGCTTCCAGATATTCGAAAATCAAGCGGTATGCCTGCTTGTAATCGTGAATTTTAAAGCGGTTGAGCCGTTCACGTTTGATAATCGAATGGAAGGATTCAATGCAGGCATTATCCCACGGAAATGCTTTCTTTGAGTAACTACGCTGCATATTTTCTGTTACTTTTTTATATTCCGTCGCAACGTACTGACTGCCACGATCAGAGTGAATGATCAATGGCTGGTCGATATTTCGGCGAGCTTTGGCTTTGTTTATCGTATCAATCACGCAGGATACTTCCAGTGTTTTTGAAAGTGTCCATGCTATGATTTTTCTGGAAAATAAATCCATAATACTGGTCAGATAGACAAATCCGTCTATTGTCCAGATGTAGGTAATATCCGAACACCAGACTGCATTCGGACGGTCAGGATTAAACTGTTCATCAAGGATATTTTGTAATTCTGTGCTGAAATCAGAATCTTTTGTGGTGATGGTCCATGGTTTGCTCCACTGAGCACGGATTCCCATTTGGCGCATATATGTACCAACGGTTCTTTCCGAAATGACTTCACCGGTTTTTCGCAGTTCTACAGTGATTTTCGGAGCGCCGTAGTTCTGCTTGGAATCATCATATATATCCTGTATTTTTGCTTTTTACAGATTCACGGCGTTTTTCTGTATCAGAAGGCACGCGGTGGAGCCATGCACGATATCCTGAACGTGAGACACCTAAAAATTTCAACATTCCGGAGACGGAAAACCGGCGTCCAGCCTTTTGGGCAGCTTCCGTCTTCTCAGACACTTCGAGATAAATGGCTTCCGTCATTTTCCCAGAATGTTGATTGCTTTTTTTAATACATCAAGTGCATCTTGGGCATCACGTAATTCACGTCTGAGACGGGCGATTTCCTTCTGTTCATCGGATGCGTAATTACCAGAACCCCGAACAGGAATATCACCGGATTCACGGAAGTCTTCCAGCCACTTTGTTAGTGTGCTGTATCCGATGCCAAGATTTTCTGCACATCCACGTACACCGAGATCTTTATGATCTTGATAATACCGGATTGCATCAAGTTTAAATTGTTTGTCATGTTGCATTGCCGTATGAGATCCTCCTTCAGCATGTCTCTATTGTACCATGTTAATATGTATTTGGAATTTCTCATTTTGGCTTGTACTATTTATATTCTAGCACCAGTTAAGTTTATTAACGGATTACAGGCTATCCCCTATTGGCGTAGAGGATAGCCTTTCCGTTTATTTGCGGTTATGTTTATTGTCTATGTATGTCAAGGCTGCAAATACAACCAGTAAAAGTGTAAGCACTTCTAAAGTATTCATACCGACCTCCTTTCTGTTTCCAGAAAGGACAACCGCAAGACTATCCCTACTGCTCTAATCTGACTGAAAAACATTATATCATGTGGTGTCGAATTTTGCTAGTACCGACTCACATTCATTCTGCCAAAATGTCTTCTAAACATTTATTTTATTTCTGTCAGAAATTTATTGTATATTTCTTCATCATACATTACATTATTTTTCTTAGAAAATTCATACATTTTTTTATCAAAAAGTAACTAATTTCAATTCTTCCTTTTTTCCCATTTCCTTCAAGAACTCTAAGTGTTACCTTTTCATTAAGCATAGTAATAATTGTATAATCTGCTATATCATTCTTATGTATAATCTTTTTTAGCTCCATTAAGAACGTTATGGAGCAGATATCTAAAATACTCAATTTCCGTTTCAGCAAAATCTTTTTTCTAAACGTAGTTCATTTAGTGCTCTATCCAAGGAGATCAAATAATCGTCTTGCGTATACTTCGTTCCTATTTGCAATAACACTCTTAAATATTCACTTGTGCTACTTGCATTATATAAAACTCTTGCTTCTTCAATTACACTTTCTGGATGTTCCTTATTCATCTGTATATTCATGAGTATAAAAGCATTGCGGATACTCTCTAATAATATTTCATCTATTCTCTTGTCGACATCATCAATACTCATATGTAGTTCTTCATCTAAATAATATTTATTATATAAATCATACAATCTACTATACATCTGGCTCCAAATTAATCCAGATATAAGTCCAGCAACATTTTCTTATCTATTTCTAAATCTTTATACACCACATCACTTATTGTTCCAATCAATGTAAATAAAAAGACCTTGCATTAAATTTACTTCGCGTTCTATTCGTGGTGAAATATACTTCTCCGTTTGAATCAACCCATTTTTTAAATCTTCAGCCAACTGCTCTTGATGATATTTTAATTCTGAAACTCCTGGATTAATAATATAAATATCAATGCCGTACGCCTCTTTATAATGCTGCGTTAATTCATTATACTTTAACAACAAATCAGGTTCTCCTTTCCGATATGCCTGAAAAAAAGTTCAAATTTCGTTGTTGCCGGAATGCTGATAGATGAAACCGTTCGCAAAAAATTGGACATATTTCTGTTTATCAAAATAATACTTTTTCATTACCTTGTCTCTTACCCCTTCACCATTACAGCATTCAATTTGATAAAAATAGCGAACTGCATTTGTATCTAAAATTATCTGTTTCATCTTCACTCGCTCCCTTCAATTAAATCTTATCATTTTGAATATTTGTAACACCTATCACATTACCCTACATTCTCCTTTCATACTACGCAAGAAGCAGGTCTTACGACCTGCTTCTTCTTGGTTGGGAGTCTATACCCTAAATTCTAAAGTGGAGCATCTCGCTCTTATTAATTATAATGATAGCATGCCCTTTTCAAGGATACAACAAAAATTATAACATTTAAGATTTATTCTGCCACTTCCAAAGAAATTTCTGCAAATTCCTCATCTGTCATGTTCTGGAGCTTACCTAACACCTGCTCTCCAAGTTCCTCCATATCGCTGTCCTTTATGTGCGGCATTACCTGTCTGATCTGCCCAATCATATCCGTCCTGTCCTGTGTCTCAAACACACACATGAAATTGATTTCTTCTACTGTGAATTTACTCATCTTCTTACATCTCCCTCTGTGATTTTTTTCTCGGTTTCCTTTTCCGGTGAAGTATGTTCCGCCTTATCCCTCTGCTCTATGACTGCCTTTTTCTCTGCCAGCTTTCTCTTTTATGGAAATTCTGCCTTTGGTCTGCTCCTGTTCCTTTTTTCTCCGCTCCATTGTTTCAGAACATTATCAATCATGTTGTAATTCTGTTCTTCAAGCTCCTCCACCTTTGCAAGCGGCTTGTATTCTGCCAGCTTGTCAAGCAGCTCCTTCGCCCTTCTCGCAGTCTGAACCGCTTCGCTGTCATCAATCTCCACACCCTCTCCGAAAATGTCCGTTATGCCCTCTCTGACGCCTTCAGAAATGACCGCATTGAGAAAGTCATTCAGATACCCGGTATTTCCATTTCTGATGTCCTCAGTGATGTTAGCAACCTGTGCTTCCCTGTACTCAACCGTATCCGGATACTGATAGGTATCATAATCGTAGGAAAACTGGTCTATCTGAGAAGCAAGGATAGCTGCCTGCCACTTCTCCAGTGAACCACGCACCTCAATGTCCGGTAACTTGTCAATCAGCTCCGCTATGACCTCGATTGCTTTCGGCTCGTCTGTTTATGTCCGGTACATAATCCAAAACCTCCAGATCAATGACCTTGCCGGAGAGAATATCCATTTCCACGTCCTCATAACGCTCGGTTCCCTCGGTGTGTATGTTAATGCCGATACTCGGAATCCCATTCATGCGCTCCGGCGGTATGCTTTTCCACACAGCGATTGCTTCCTCCACGCTTGCGATATTCTCATGGAACTCTCCCAGACTGTGAAATTCGCCGCACTCTGCAACCGTTAAGGTAACGGTTTTCTCCGATATGGCTTCCACAGCAGACGCTTTTTCTGCATTGCCTGTTTCTCTGCAAGATAGCTTTCCACTTCCGGAAGATAAGTTGCAAGTGTTCCGGTCTTGCCCTCTGTGATAGGATTGATGTCAACTTTCACACCACCAATCATAAGACCGTCCTCGTTAAAGGCATTGAATAGATCATCTTCATGCTCCCTGCCCTTATACTCCACAACCACATCCAGATCGGAGCCTGCTTTCTCCAGACCTCTGCATCTGCTTCCGGACACCACCACATCCACAAGCTCAACATCTATCTCATACTCGTCGATCTTGGATTGCAGATATGCCCATACGGTCTGCTCTATATCGTCCTGTGTCTGTCCACGGAAGGGGAACTCCTGAAAAATTTGAATTTCTGATTTTGGAAAAGTTAGCTGTCGCTCTTCTAATTTTAGTTTTTTTTTTTCTTATTACTTCTATTGACGGTGGATTTTCTATAAACTTTTCTATTTTTTTCACACATTTCATTCTCATCTGAATAATACGATATTTCAACCTTACTTCTCTTACCATCTGCCGTTAATGCGACATTAGTTAATTTTCCACTTCGAAAATAAGAATCAAGCAAGTAAAAAGTCAACTATCGGAACATCTTCCACCTTAGTGCCTGCAAATATTGGATAGTTTGTAATTATAACTTCTATATTTTTTTATCTTCTATGTTTCCTATGTCATTCGCTAATTCTTTTTTGTACATATCTATAAAATTAGCCTTCCCTCTTAATTTGATCCGCCGCCTTCTTTATTATTTTCATGTTATTATGCGTATTTCTACATTCCATTGCATACGTTATACATTTTACTTCTGCCAATATTACAGTATTTTTCAAATTAAGCACCAAATCTATTTCTTCAAAGTCTCCTTGATAATTTGTAAATTTATTAGTTTGAGATACGTAATGCATATATCCTTTCTTTTTCAAGCGTCTCTTCTAAAGATTTTTTTTTATATACTTTTCAAAATTTTTTTTCCCTCTTTTGTGTCAAATCCACACCTGCTGCATCCAACCATACATCTGTTAAATATGAATAATTTGGTGCTGCAATTGCTGACATCAAACACAAAAAAGTATTATCCAGTAGCAATAATGGTCTTTCTCTTAGATTAATTCGATGAACATTATCTATTCTATTTGTGTTTATCTCTAAAAAAGCTTCTATCTGTTTTTTGCAATATACAGTTGTCTGTTTCAGAAATCGAACCATTTCTTTCTTTTTTCAATTTTCACCAACACTAATGAACAATTTTTGTACTTATCTGTTTTAAAATGTTCTATTTTTTCCATTAGTTTAGATAATTTCGAAAATAAAATTATCATATCATTTATAGACAATCCATTAAGTGTTTCTATTTTCTCATTATAAATAAAAGGATAATACAAATCCACTTCCGTTCTGCCTAAAACATACGGCATATCTTCTTCGTAATTATTCTCTTTTTTTCACCAACGAATACTGAATATATCCCTGTTCATCCAACTCTGCATTCTCTATAATATAATCACTTCTTCCTGTCAAAAAATATTCCTTATGAAATATATCCATGTTCGAAAGACATTCTACCGCACTCAAGCTTCCTCCTATATTATTTTCAGTGCGAATATAACCAATATGCTTTGCCAATGGATACTCCCCATCAATATATTTTACATGAAGCTCATTATTTCTTTTATCAATATATCCATCTTCCCATAGCGCAACATCATAAGATTCTTTTATATAGTAAAGTATATTGGCAATTACATACATCCTATGAACAATACGTAACTTGTCTTTTCCCATACCCACTTTTTCATTTGGAACAATATGCCTTATAATATTGAATATTGTGTTTATATAATCTACTTGCCCTTCAACAGCACCAACTATATTAATTGTTCCAAATGACTGTTCAGATAACTCTTTGTACACTTCATTTACCCATAATCAGATTCTAGTTTCAACACATCCATTTTATATATATAATTGATTTTTTTCTCCCCATTGATCATTTTCTCCAATTACTTTTTTGACAAAATGATCTCTTGGCACTGAATATGATCTTTAATAATATATGCAAAAACAATCCATTTATCGTATTATCAATCACTGTTTAATTATCGCAATATAATATGTTCTCTTTCAAAGTCACTTCTAATATTTTTAAATCATCCTTATATCAAATTTTTGATATACAGAGATTGTCTAACTCCAACTATGTTCCAAAATTATCTAATATAATTCCGTCAAGTCCAATCAGTTCATATTACAATATTGTCATTTAGCGCCTCCATTTTAACTCTACATATCTCTCCAAGGTATCCCTGCCTCAAATTACCCACATCAAAAAAGTGATCCTATTTTTTTTCTTAATATAAATGATATATGTATAAATAATGATAGTAATATAATAACTATTATTCCCGCTATGATCTGTGGAATTGGTTTTTACAATTATATAATCAAAGATAGTTAATGCAAGTAGAATAATACTCACAATACCAGCCACGAATTTTATAAACTTTGCTTTTTTCAAATGAGTCTTCACATATTGGTCGCCCCATGGAATGCCATATATATTCATAAAAATAGCGAATAGAAGAGTCATCATAAAAAAAATAACAACACTCCTCGTGCATAAATGGGCTCCCGTTATCCGAATAAAATATTCAATAAACATTCCCCATTGTTGCACAGTAACAAATAATAACACTGTGATTGAAATAAGTACTGCATTAAATTTAGAAAACAGTTCAATTCTATTGGTACTAATATCATTACTATACGCAACTTCCTGTGTTTGTACATTCTCCATTGGACACTCAAAATTTATCTTTTTTGAGGTAAATCATCTAAAAAAAATCTAACTTTAACTGCTTGAGTAGGATTTATATGTTCCAGCAAAATATTACACTCATTAGAATCTGTCTTACCAAACCGCCATAACTCCTTATATCCAGGTGGAACATCCTCAAAATAGGCAGGAATTATTTCTATATTTTCATCAGTTTTTATTTTAATTGGAGGATTGCTTATAGCTTCATTACCAATATTGACGATTTCTATTGCTAGTAAGCAAGGCTTCGCCAAATCTTTCTCTTTGTATTGTATCTTTAAATTTTCTAAGTTTATATCTTCGTTTTTGGTAAGCGTATTTGATAAAATCGGAAATATCTGCATATTATATGACAATCTCAATTGTTTAATATTTTTCATTGTTAACTTCCATGTAACTAAACAAGTGACTAATCCAACTAACAACGTTGCTATTATCCCGCCAACACCTATAAAGTTACTTAAAGATGTAGTTCCTGTCACATTTTGTATATCTTCTGGAATTTGTGTTGTCATCTCTCTTGCCATTAACAAAATATAATTCATATATACCTCTCATTTGTATTTTTTAATTTAGGCGTTTGCGAAACGCCACAGACCGCATAAATACAGCATTTTTTGTTACCAAATTAAAATAACTCCTCACCGGATATGGTATAATAGAGTTGACTAAAAACTACAAACCATGTACCCAAGAAAGGAGTTATTCTGATACATATGATACCATATAAACAGCTTTCTTTGGCAGATATTTTTCAAGATTGCCAAAATAAATTTAATAATGACAAGCCTGCATTTCTTTCTCTATTAGAAACCCATATCGATATTGATGAGTTTATTCCGATTTCTTTTTAGAAATCATTTCTATGCATCAACGGAAGATCCCGTAAATACCCTTTACGTGCTTTCCTGTGGGCTTTGATTATCCAGCGTATCTTCTCAATCCCTACAGACCAGCTTCTTTTTTAACTTTTCTGGTTTACTCGAAACCGCTTCGTGATTTCTGCGGTTTTACCAAAGTCCCTGATGCCTCTAAGATTACACGCTTCAAACAGGACTTTTTTAGATGATCTGCAGCTTGTTTTTGATAAACTTGTTGATATCACCGAACCAATCTGTCAGGCTGTTGATTCCGCAAAAGCCGATATGACCATCTTTGATTCTTCAGGCATTGAAGCTTTTGTTACTGAGAATAATCCCAAGTATGCTAACCGCATTATCAGACAGCTTAAGGCTTATGCAAAAGCTAACAGCTTCGACAAGAATTATGATCCTTATAAAGCCGCTTATGGTTCTATGCCTTCGCACGCGTCTGCTAATCCTGAAATTAAACAGTTATACATCAATGGGCATTTCTGTTATGTCTTCAAATTTGGCATCATTACCAACGGTCTATTGGAATCATCAGGCATATCGCTTTTTATAACAAAAACTTTATAGCTTCCCATCCTGACATTACCGTTGAAAAGAAATCTGATTCACCTGATGAAGACAAGTCTGTCCATGATTCCAGGCTTTTAATTCCAACCCTGAAAGATTTCTTTTTTAAAGCATCCATTGATTAATCCCAAAACTTTTTTCTTGGCGATGCTGCTTTTGATACTGCGGCACTCTATCCCAAACTTCTTACCGGTAATACGTTCGGAGACCATAAACACTTTGATAAAGCTTATATCCCACTGAATTCCAGGGCTGGTCTTGAAAAACAGGACTACACGATTAATGAAAATGGGATTCCCTGCTGTCCTCATGATGATTCACTTCCCATGAAATATGAAGGAATATCAAAACTCAGAAGCGGTGTTACCAGATATAAGTTTGTCTGTCCTAAAATCAAGTGGATCAAAAATGCATCTACTGGCAGATCCCAGCGTCACTGTACATGTGATGATCCATGTACAGCTTCTTCTTTTGTGGCAGAATGGTGTATATTTATCCTGAAAAGGATCTCCGTGCATATCCTGGCGCTATCCGTGGTACAGAAGAATGGAATAACACTTACAAAATCAGAACCACCGTAGAAAGAGATATTAACCACATCAAGGATAATTTTGTCTGGCCGGAAGAAGAACTCAGAATGAGAAAACACTTCACGCCGATCTGATCCTTGCAGGAATTACCCAACTGATAACAGTTGTACTTTCGGATAAAATCAATCATCACGAATTTATTCGCAGCTTAAAACCTCTTATTGCTTAGGACTTACCAACTCAATAAAGTCTACGGCTTATTTAAGTGCGCCTAAAACAGCTCAATATCCGTTTTCGTCATTAAAATCATGCTATGCTCAATTCTGTTTCTATTTTGATTCAAGTTTGCGAACGAGCATCGCGAGTTTCGCAATTACCTAGTATTTTTAATAGTTATTAAAGCCTTTCTTTGTCCCGTTTACTTCAAGTTCCACCTTTTCCCCGTATCAATATTTTGTTCCTGAATCAAGCCATGTCTTGCCACAACAATGAAAAACTCCTATTTGCTGTTATATCCATGCTGTTCCTTCGTAATCCCAGTTTTACTGATATTAATGGAAACCTGTCCGCAGTCTTGTGTATGCACAAGCTACGTAAAAGAGCCTCGATCAGACACTTTCATTTTCAAAGGCTATGATAATAACATTTATAATAAGTTATGCAAAAAATTATTATTTAACTGATATTCTTTTTATTGTTATTATTAATTTTTTAGTATTCCTTTCCATCTGGCTATCAGGATATACTTTACTAATAATCTCATCCGCCTTTTCTATATAATCCAACGCATCATCGGCACTCTTTTTTTCTATATCGGCAATTTTAAAGCAGTCATCAGCCAAATTATAATATGCTGCTGCAAGCTGTCCATTCATTTTTCCTAATTTTTGTTCTCGAACTTTAACTATTTTCCTATCAAATAATAACGCTTTATAGTACTGTCCCCGATAGTTATAAATATTCGCCATATTTTGGTACCATATTAACATCTCTAAATGATTTTCTCCATACTTTTCTAAAAAATATGGATAAATCTGACCCAATATTTCTTCAGCTTGATCTAAATATAACTTTTCAGCATTTTCAGAAGACATAACATTTTCCATTGTTACATCTAGAAATTTATTTATTAACATACTACAAAAAGCCATCTTAATATTCAATTTTCTTTCTTCGGTTATCTCAGGATTATCCATTAAATCTGCACGCAAATATTCAGCATCAGCTAAATCATAGTCTTTTTTGTTCTACACAAACCTGGATAAAAATTTCTCGAAATGTAAACAATCGTATATCATTTGAATCATATATTTTATTGCAAATAACATACAATGCATCACAAAATTCACGTGCATCATTAAATTTTCTTGCTGCAAAACAAATTCTGGCTAAATTAAGCAAAGCTTCCGCTGTATTATCATTATAATGGATTCTCATTTTTTTCACAACTCCAATCCAATTGTTTTTCCGCAAAATACTTTCCTTCCTCAAAACGACTCTGCATACTACATGCTAGTATAAAATTTTCCATGATTTCCATAACAATATCATCATCACCATCATAGGGTGCATAATAATCCAAAATACTTTCTGCAATGTTTATCCGTTGATTTATTTTAATACTATCTAGATTCTCGTCAAAAAATTTTGATTCATTTATTGATTTAATTAATGATAATGCATGATATACATGTATTTTCCCTTGTGCATTAATAGATTCCTTTATGACTGGATGCATACTATATCCATTTTTTTCTTTTTTTTATCCAACCTCGTTTTATCAATTCATTAAAAGTTTTTTTTTTGTTTTGATTGTCATCATTTTCATTAATCCATCTACGAAACTCAAATGGTACAATAAAGTTTTTTTCATAATAGCAAAATTATACAAAATATGATTTTGCTGTTTGCTATTTATTTCCAATTTTATATAGTCTGGCAAGATGCTCTACAACCGTTTTTTCAGTTTTGTTGTGTCCAGTCTTTATTTCATCTTGAGAATACGAAAATCCTACTTGATCAAGTTTATCTATAAATGCTGTCAATGATTCTTCTGCAAATTTTGCGGCTTTTGCAATCATTTCTATCATTAATGTATGATAATTAATTTTCTTTATTAGAGAAGTAACTTTTTTCTATCTCTTCTGCAGATTCACCTTTTTCGCCATAATAATCCCAAAATAATTTTAAAGCGTCATCAGGACATATTGATTCAACTTCATATGTAACAAAAGCATCCTCTTCTAATCTCTGTCTCGTGGAAATGTATACTTTTTACGGTTTTAATCAGGAAATCCCAAAAAAAGAATCCTTTTGAATTTCTTCAGTTACATTATCAATAAACAAAATGATATTTTTTATTTTTATCACGGGAAAAATTCCTTAACGCATTCTCTTTTTTTTCATTAATATCTAAAATATCGCCGAACAAGATGCAATTATCCATTACATCATTTTTTAAGTTTCCGCTATATGTAATCCACCCCAAATAAAAATCTGTACAATCCATTTGATATTTATACATATATCTTAAAATGGAGGTCTTCCCTATTCCTCCAATTCCCATAATAGAAATATTCTGCCCTGTTTGCATCAAACTAATTATGTCATTTATTTTTTTCTCTATATCTAAACTTACTTGGAGGATTTGGTGCAATCTCTGTTATATATCTATTTCTTGCATTTTCTTTACTTCAATCTCACTATTAAGCATCTCTGTCCGCTTATCTATTCTATCTAGTAGTTCTTCCTGTCGATTGCACTGATTAATAATTATTTTCGCGCCTACAGATAAGTTGTCACTAATATACTTATTAATCCCCGAAAACAATTCGTCGATGATCATATTTAATTCTTCTTTTTTCATAATAATCGACTTGGGCAAATTGCACGATTGTCTCTTTTACATTTTGAATTTCATCTTTAGTAAATATATTAAGATTTTCATTATCACTTAACCACTGTTTTTAAATGGTCAAGGTTTCTGTTTACCGCTCCGTTTTCAGATACATACTTTTGAAAATCAAACCCACCTTCAGCTTTCTTCTCTTTCATTTCCTTAATCCAAGTTCTACCAGCTTCTTCAATAGTAATAATTGAAGACAAACATCCTATTATATCTCCCACTATAATGATCATCTCCTCCTCTCTTGGTATGGCACTTTACCTATTAGATATCATTCCAGCTTCATACAAATGTATATATTTTACAATAACTCGTTTATGTATTGTAGTCAACTATTTTTCAAGTCACATTTTGTTATCATTTATAACTTTCTAATTTATATCCTATATATTTTTTCTTAAATTTTCCAATACACATTACTATAATAAATTGAACAGCATTATTTTAATTAACATTTATACAAATAAAAGCCCAATTATGAAAAAAAAAACTATCCCCATCCCGTCTTGCCGACACCGTCGTAAGACTCCGGAAACAAAATCAATGACCCAAGCGCAGCTTGGTGAAGCAACCGGAATCAACCGTGCACTGATTTCCCGCATAGAACAACAGGACTTCGTTCCTTCTATTGAGCAATTGGAAAATCTTGGATATGTATTAGATTTTGATATCACAGAATTATTTACAAACAGCAGTTCCGAAAAGATTGCGTCACCTTCCCCATTGAATATCGCCGTTGCCGGAACAGGGTATGTTGGTCTGTCTATCGCAACACTGCTAGCACAACATAACCATGTGACAGCCGTAAATATCATTCCGGAAAAAGTAGATCTGATTAATCAGCGTAAATCTCCGATTCAGGATGAATATATTGAACAGTATCTGGCAAAAAAAAAAAGAACTTGATCTGACTGCGACCCTGGATGGTGAAACAGCCTACAAAAACGTAGACTTTGTTGTAATTGCTGCTCCTACCAATTATGACAGCCAGAAAAACTATTTTGATACTTCTGCTGTCGAAGCTGTTATCGAACTAGTCTTAAAGGTAAATCCGGATGCCATCATGGTCATCAAATCAACAATACCTGTCGGATATACAGAATCTGTTCGAAAAAAATATGACACAAAGAATATTATATTCAGCCCTGAATTTCTGCGGGAATCCAAAGCACTGTACGACAATCTGTATCCAAGCCGTATCATTGTATCTACTGACAAAAATGATACAAAACTTGTAGAAGAATCACATAAGTTCGCTGCTCTCTTACAGGAAGGTGCATTAAAAGAAGATATTGATACCCTATTCATGGGATTTACAGAAGCGGAAGCGGTAAAGCTTTTTGCCAATACATATCTGGCACTCCGCGTATCTTATTTCAACGAATTGGATACCTATGCGGAGATGAAAGACCTCAATACAAAAAAGATATCATCAATGGTGTATGTCTCGATCCCCGTATCGGTACACATTACAACAATCCTTCCTTTGGTTATGGCGGTTACTGTCTACCAAAAGACAACCAAGCAACTTCTTGCCAACTACAATGATGTTCCACAAAATATGATGAGTGCTATCGTAGAAAGTAATCGTACCAGAAAGGATTTTATTGCGGATAATCGTGTATTAGAATTAGCCGGTGCCTATAAGGCCAATAGTTCCTGGGATGCATCAAAAAAAAAAAGAAGTTGTTATCGGCGTATACCGCCTTACTATGAAAAGCAATTCTGATAATTTCCGCCAGAGCAGTATCCAAGGCGTCATGAAACGTAAGCGCATAGTTTTAGGGCGTACCCTATAAATGAAATCTGACACCCCGCGCTAGGATGCCAGACATGCGAGTATTTCACTACATTTTATTTACAAGTTTCCTGAGCCAATTTACTCCACGGGGCAAATTGTTCCAATTCCCCGTCTGACATTTCAGCACCAGGACGATGCTCCAGAAGGAAACTCAGATATTTAAGTGGATCAAGTTCATTGGCTTTTGCCGTTTCTATCATAGAATAGATTTTCATACTGGCTTCTGCCCCGGCTGGTGTATCACAGAAAAGCCAGTTCTTACGGCCAACTACCAATGGTCGAATGCTGTTCTCACTGAGATTATTACTCAGGCTGCATGCACCATCTTTCAGATAGTTCATCATAAACGGACGGCAACCATTGAATAGTTGATTGCCTTGATCAGCCTGTCTCCGGATTCCGGATGCAGCTGGTCAAGCCATGACAAAAAAGCCTCTATGACCAATGTCATTAAGTTAAGAATTTTGACATAATTATAAAACACATCATATTTGCAATTGTTTGATAAATATGATGTGCTTTTTTCTTTTGTCTATTTTGCAGCACAACAAAAAGACAGATTGTTTATCTGTCAAAAAAAACTTATAATTATCTATGATTAAGCCACTCTATATAGAAAGCTTACAGATGCCTGGGGTTTGACTTTGCGAGGGTCTTTTCGACCAGGTCTTACTGGTAATACATGCTTTTCTATTAGGTTAATCACATCAGGTGGAACTAAGATTGCGTTTATTACGGAGATATTCTCTACAAATATAAATGGCGATTGTAAAGTTCACCTGTTTTGTTTTATCATTGTTTTTCATTTGTTTTATTACATGTGTTGTTATTAATTCACAATAGTTATACAAAAGTAATCGCGCATATATTTCTTGTTTAATAAAATCTGGTTTTCGTGCATGGAAACTTGTTAATCCTATGGCATATTTTAATTCTCTGAATGAAGTTTCTATTCCCCATCTCAAATGATAGATTTCCTTTTATTTTTTTTACATCAAAAATATTTCTATCAAGATTTGTAATTATTATTTCATAAGAATTAGACCCTATAGGAAATCTAATAATACGAAATGATAATTCGTATGTTTTATCACTTTTTCGTGGAAGATAATCAAACACTTGATTTACAGGCATCCACTTATAGCCTGCATTTTTTTGTGGTCTTTGTATTTTTCCTTGAAAAAATCTGAGTGATATCTATATCAAACTCATCATTTTGGAGGAGGAAGATTTGACCCAGATGCAATTCCATTACTATTTTTATCTTTGACACGTATAGCGAATTTCCATCCTTTTTCAATTGCATGTGCAAAAATGTTATAGTTTTCATATCCTCTATCAGCAACAAGAATAACATTCTCTAGTTTCGATCTGTCAATCATTGTTGCACATGCTCTAGACTCGTTGTAATCCGCTGCTGTTTGCACTAAAACATCGGTGTATATACGATTCAAAACATCATAAAAGGCATTCAGATGTAGTTTATTAACAATTGAACCATGCTGATTACGTTCCCAAAAAGTTTCTGGATCCTTTTGATTGGTTGCAATGTTCAAGTTACTTCCATCACATGCAATTAAACGATAACCATGATAATTATTAGTAGTTGGAAGGTTGTCATCCGTAAAAGATTTAAACAAATATTCAAAAGCCTCTGGAAGTACTTTTTGAACGTTGTTGCGTAAATGCTGACACAGACGGAGTATTTTTGTCAAAATCAAAGAAATCAAGTAGTTCTTTACTCATAGTGGCTACACACGAATTCATCATGATTCCTATAAAAGTTTTGAAATCAATTTTCCGTTTTCGAGAGAAATAGACATTGGGGTTTCGAAGAAATAAACATGGATTGTTAGCTAATTCCGAAATATGATTCTTTTAGAGAATCTGAAACTTGATTAATATAATTGCTCATATGCGTTACCTCCTTGCAATCAAGATGTTCTTAATTACAAATAGCCGCTTTCGCTACCTCATTATCATTCAATAGCGAAAGCGGCCGCACATTTCGAATCATATGTCAAGCATTTATTACAAAATAAAAAAGACCCTAGCATCATTTCTGATGCTAAGATCTTGATTGGTCATCTTAACTTAATGACATTGCTCTATGACAGGTTTTTGATCCTTCAGGCGGCGATTATAAATCTGTTTGAGCGATAATCCTTTTCTCGATAAGATCGTTCATACTCAAACAGCTTATTACAGTATAAAGGAATCCCTGGACTGCCGGATGTGTATAATCCTTTTCGTGGCCTTTGGGTATTGCCCGCAGCCAATAGCGTCGTATGTGAGCCCAGCAACAACAACGCTGTGCCTCCGGCACTTTGTTGTATCCTTTATAACCATCAACCATTAGATAGTATCCGGGATCTGCACCTGCAAGAAAAGCAGCGGCATGACTGCCGGCTCTGGTCGGAGTGTAATTATAAAGGATGATAGGAAGCTCACCATCGTCACCAGTGCGTACCAGCCAGACGTAAGATTTACTCTGTGGTCTGCGGCCTTCTTCCTTTAATACCTGGATCGGAGTCTCATCTGCCATCAGATATCTGCGTTTCAACAGTTTCCGGTGCAGATATTCATACATTGGCAAAAAAGTAATTCTCTGCGCAGTAGATATCCAACTGGCCATGGTCGTACGGCTGATCTTTACCCCAAGGTGTTCAAAGTCCTTCTCCTGACGGTATAAGGGCATGGACATGACATATTTATAATATATCACATGTGCTGCAAGACCGGACGATGCATAACTCCCCGGGATCAGTGCAGGAGTTCCTTCGTCCTTGATGAACCGGGGATCTTCCGTTTCCTTGCATTGTGGACACTCATAGGTAGTCGCATAATAATCAATACGCTCCAGCTTTGGCTCTGTATAACGCAGTTCTGTCCGGATGGGTTCGTGTCCGATAGGAATCATCATTGTTCCACAAACATCACACGTTTTCTGTTCTTCCGTAAGAGTATCTACATAAACATTCTCTGTCGGAAGATCAGCAAAGACCTCATCATAAGCAGCTTTTTCGATTTACAGGTAGCCTTCTTGTGTGCTTTTACCTCAATGTATTCCACCTCAAGGGGCACCGGTTCCGGTTCATCCTCCGTCTGCAGGTGGAACAGATCCAACTGTCCCGGGAGCTGTTCATGCCGGATCTCACTGGTGGAGCCAAAAATCTGGTCTTCAGGTAGTCCAACTGTGCCTGAAGGTTAGCGATCCAGTTGATCCTTTTCGCTGTCTTTGGCATCACGTTCCTGCAGCATTTTCTGCAGGGAACGGATAAGCTCGTTCTGAGTGCTGATTGTATTATTCAGTTGTGAAATCGTATCCTTAAGCTCTAAGAGCTGGATATCCCTTACTCCCTGAAGGCATTGTTTTTTCGCTCCTTTTCTATGGTTCAATTATACCATAAAACAAGCGAAAAATCCTGAAAAAATCAAGCATTTCCGGTACTTTTTATCGCCTTTGGCTGCTCGGTTTCAAGACCTGACATAAGCCAGTCAAACTGCCTCCATGTAATGGGTTTTACCTCATTACGGTTGCGCGGCCAACGGTATTTTCCTACGTTGGCATCAAGTCGCTTATATAAAAGTACAAATCCTTCACGTTCATGAAGAAGCACTTTTATTCGATCACTACGTCTGCCACAGAAGAGATAGATTGCATTTGGCCTGGAAGGGTTCATATTCAGCTGGTCTTTTTACGACAGCGCATAATCCATCAATGGACTTGCGCATATCTGTATAACCACAGATCACATAAATCCCGTCTGCGACAGTGATGTCTCCTAACATGTCCCTGTCACAGCTTTAAGGATCTGTGACAGCAGCTTCGGGTCAACATCATTTGAAATTTTTATTGAAACAGTCCCAAGCATGACCTCGATGGCGGGGCAGGGTTCTTCCAGCGGAAGCATTGTGCTTTCGACAGTTGATAGGGTACGCCCTAAAACTATGCGCTTACGGCTTAATGACATTGCCCCCCTTGAACGAATCAGAAGAACCTCTCCGTGGCACGCAAACTAGAAAACGGGGCTGTAAAATAAGTCCCTAATATAAGAAACGCCAATTCCGGCAAATGTCGGTTTTGGCGTTTCTTTGTATTAACTTTTCTATTTCTAAGCAAGTCTGCATCTTTGGGTATAAAAAATGGTGCATTTAATAAAGCTCGGCTAATCACGCCTGCTTAAGTTTTATGCAACTTTCGTCTGTCGTTGCTTTTTGTTGTGATATTTATAAAGATTGAATCCACATGAAATCAGTGTAAGCTCGAGAATTACATTTTTCTCGCCTCTTCGCAATAATCTTTTTATACGCTTTATCCCACTTTAATACACCAAAAGTTCCCTCCGATTGAATACTTCGGTTCATTCTCAAGAGAGCACCATGTATGGATTCAAGATTTTGCAGCACTTCCTGATGGATAGCAGTTAATTCCTGATTCATTCGGATCGTTCGGTTTTTGTGTGCTCTCGGACAACATTCCTGTTTATGCTGACACCCTTCACAAGATTCACATTCGTATAATTCTTCCGTTCTTCCATATTTATTATATTTCACATGCTGTGTTCTCTTGAAGAGGAATTTTCGACCGTTTGGGCATAAGAGATTTCCATCTGCATCTTTTGCAAAGTTTACAGCACGATACGGATTCTCATGATACTTTTTGTCCGTCGTTTCTTTTTTTGTACATGGTAAATTTCATGAATTTTTCCATGCCGAGTGTTCTTCACAATAAAGATAATTATTGTAAGAACCGTATCCGGCATCAGCAACCGGATATTTCGGATAGTGACCATATGTGCGATTGAATTTTTCCATCAAAGGAACAAAGCATTCCATATCGGATGCATATGGTTTTACGTCGATTACAGCTATGTATTCATCACAGATGGCTGCCTGTAGGTTGTATGCCGGAAGTAGCTGATCGTTTCCCATGTAATCACGCTTTAAACGCATGAAAGTTGCATCATGATCTGTTTTGGAATAACTGTTTCTTTTCTTCTCCACAGGTCTCGATATGATATGCATAGGATTTCAAACGTTCCAGATATTCATGCAATTCTTCGTATTGTTTTTGTTGAATGCTTTTTCTATGACCACGTCCGGAAACGAAAGAAGTTTCATCCAGTCCAGTTGTTTCTTTGTACATCGTAAGTAATTCAGAGACATAGTCAACCGCGTACGCTTCACGCTTTTCAAATTTTATTCCGAGATATCCAAGGTACTTCCAGATTCATAGCATCAATCAAGAGTGAAATCTTGTCAAAGACTTTCTGCCGGTTTTTCACACACGATTTTTTTTCCATACCCAGGTATATCGATTGGCATTTGCCTCAATTTTTGTCCCGTCAATGTATGTATGCTGCAGATCCACGTGATCTTTGGCAAAAATATATGAATTAATGTCTTCAAATATCTGCTCGATAGAATCGGTTAGTTCGTTTCGGATTAAGTTTCCAAATGTAGCAAAAGAAGGTGTTTTCATGCCATCAAGAAGATACATGTAACGAATGTCATTACGGCAGAGCTTTTCTATTTCTCGTAAGGAGCAGATGCCGTTTTCCATAAAGGCAAAAAGTATTACTTTAATGAGTTTTTGAGCATCACATCTTGGGCGACCTGTTTTATAGCCTTTCTCTACAAAATATCTGGATAGGTCAATGTGATCCATAACCTCACAAAAAGTGTATACCGGATCGGAAATATCGATCAATTTTTTTCGATTTCTAATGGTAATTTCAGCTGACGCATAGTATAATTACCATTGGTATTGTTATTTAGTAGCATAATTAATTATACCAAAAAATCGCTCAGACCTCACGGTCTGGGCGATTTTTCTGTCAGGAGTTTTTACAGCCCCGATAAAAAGTCTTTTTCATATTATGATACCTTTTTCACTTTTAACTTATAACAAAAAATTCCTATCATATGATGAATATTTCATATAAACTTTCTGTCCTTTTTTCATATAAACTGTTCCAATCTTTTTTCCAGCCTTCACCACTATCTAATCGTGTACTAGCAAGACACTTATATGAATTATTATATAATGCACACGTCAAACTATAATAATGATCAATATCGGTATTAACTGCCTTAATTATGTATTTTCCTTTCGTTGGAGCCGTAAATACATAATAATCCTCATCATCCAACATCATAATTCCATTATATGTTGTATTCAGTTTTTACCTTATCTGCCGAGCTCTTGCTATTATTGCTCTCTGTCTCCAAATTCTTTTATATTATGTTCTACTACACGAAATTTATAATACCACTGATAATCAGATTCGGATGAAGAAGAAAAAAATCATTCTAATTTTAGTTCCTTCTTTTAAAAGATAACATAGATGATTTCCATACACCATCTGAGCAATGCACATCTGTATTCTCATATAATTTATCATTGACAACAACCTTTACCGGCATATACCATGATGTTGAATCAGATACCTTACCTCCATACGTATAATATTGATCTACAACCTCAACAGTTACATACCCTGACGCAGGCATTTCATATACATACTCTTGTGATGTGCCTCCTGGCAACGCCATCTCATACCAATTATTTGCATTTACTACAATTGATTCTGCCTTAACCTGCATTGGCATCAGAAAGCCAGATAACAACATTGCACCTGCCAATATCAAACTTGCTATTTTTTTCATCATAATCTCCTTTTTATTATTCTATATATTTCTACCCTTCTACACACTTTAAATTTTCCACCAAAAAATCATATACCTTTTTAAAATCAGGTATTTGCATATATAAATCATAGTATTCCTTACGAATAATTTTATCTTTAATCGCAAAGCGAACCGGACGATCCGGTTTCAACACTGCGGAAATTGCTTCAAATTGTACTTTATCTGCATAAAACTCTTGTATCTCATCTTTTTTTTGCCCAACATTTTTTTCCTAATCTCTGCATATTCAGGTTGCATTACAACTGTTAATATCACAAATTGTATTGTTCTGAATATTTTTAATGATGTCTCATTTTACATAATGATACATTTTGTGATTATTATATCTATTTCGAAAGTTTTTCAAGTCCAAAATAAGCCCATGGGATTTTTACCTCCAATTCAAATGAAAAGACTGATAACAATGAAATTGATACACGCTGAATATAACCCGTTGCACAACAGCATCGATATTAACCACTATAATGACTACATCCTCCAGATTGACTGTGATCAGGCAGAATCCGACGGATACGGACTACTCTAATTCCCAGAGATGTCTGAATGCTCTAGCGATTGATAATCCGCTAGAATATGCCCGGCTTGCACTGAATGGCGAGATGCAGACATGGGTGGATGCGGAGGATAGCTTGGATGTGTTTTTAATTAACTTTTCTTATAAAGGGATGAGTTTATCAGTCATCCCTTTATAAAAATTCAACATCCTATGGATATATACATATATATTATCACTTATTTTATCATATTCATAACATCATTGTATTCTATTTTCCACTTGTGCGTCTTATCTCTGTGACACACACAATATGTTCCCTTCTCCGACAACACCACTTTTAATTTTCCATTACATGTATCTCCGCAAATAGGACACTTCTTTGGGATTACTTTATATATCTCGTTTCTTTTTTAATACATATTTTGCTGATGACCTGTCACGTAACAACTCAAATATTGTTCTCAACAACCAGGCAACCACTATAAATATGACTCCCACAATCGCTGTGTAGATATGCAACTTATATGTAGATATCATATTCCATAAACCATCTGCCTTTAATTCATGTAATCCAATTGCTATTGTAATGATATCAGCAATCATCCCAAGAATTGCTGCAATAACAGCCCAAGAAAGTTTTCCAACCTTTTGAACAGACGCAATACAATCCTCCGTCTTGTAATGCACATAATTTGAATCATAAAAATTATTTTCTTGAAAATACTGATTTCCGTTATTCTGTATCGTATTATTATTCATAATTTCTCCTCGTCGTACAAAACTATTATTCTAACTGTGCAAACCATATAGCACTGATTTGCACAGTCCTAAAGTTACAGCGGAATATTAACATCTGTAGCAACTCTTATATTTGAGTGCCAGAAGTTATACTCATCTAACTTTTGTGTCACCTCATCATATACATGTTCTTTTTTTGATTTGGATCTCTAATTGTTAAAATCAAACAAAACTCTTGAGTCAATGCGAATGACTCCATCTGTGCCATTCTCTCTCAATATGATCTCTATATACACCCTGTAAAAATAAAAACCATTTTTTTATCTGGTGACAGATACTCAATTTTCTTTTTTCCGTTAAATCCGACAAATCCACTGCGTATTTCTTTACAGGATAGTATTTATCTGCATACTGAATTAGTAAACGTTCTTTTAATGCAAATTCACTACTCTTTTCTTTCATTTTGGTTTTGCTATACACCGTACCCAATAATAAATTCTGCGAGCCTTTTTCTCCCAACTGGATTAAGTATATGACGCTTTGAAGTATCCCTCTCTTCTTTTGTATCATACGAACCAATCTTTCTTTGAGTCAATTACAATTACGTCATAACCTTCAAGTTTATAATCACATATTACAGGAATTGTAACTTGTTTATCCATCTTTAAACGATCAATTAAACGCTGATTGTCCTTTGACGCTTTGGAATTATCATAAGTAATTTGCTTATTTTTTGTATTTAGAGGATAAATCACCATAATTTTCAGTTAATTTTGCCGAATCTTCCAACCAATTAAGTATCCTGGATTTAATCCCACCAGCTATAATTTTTAACAGTAATGTAGCGACTAAAGTTGCAAAAAATTGTCCAATCAATAAGTTCAATTCTCTTTCCTGTATACTTGCTCCATACAATAATAAGAATCATTATAATCATTGCGATTATCGCCGAAAATTCATTATATTTTATATGATTATATAGTTTATTTTTGATTTTCATTTTCAAGCTTATAAGCATTAACCCTTAATTTATCCTCTCATCATTATTCTCCGAATACTAACTACAACGTTATTCTAATATTCATATTTTAAAAGGCGTGTCCTACAGATTCTCGATATTGTATCTATCAATTCACAGTTGCTTATATTTTAACATCTATAAAATGTCCTGAAAAACGCTCTATATCCTTCCCTGCAGTTTTAATTCCACGCTCATCATATATGATTTGTCTCTCTACAAGTCCAGTTCTTTCTAGCTCTTTCAATAATCTTCTTACACACTTTCTTCAATATTATAATCAGGTTTAGCTGCTCCAACAACATCATGAATACATTTTTTGAACATCTAAAAAGCTTCGATCATCTCCTTGTTTTACTCTAATTGCTGTTCTCACACAACTATCTTTAGGTATACTACTTATTATGTTATTATCAATCTCAATATATTGAGTGTTGTAAATATTAATATTGATAACATTTTGTTTGCCTGTTCTATTAACAACTAATTCTTTAAGGAAATCCGTTAATATGCTTACAATCAAAGAATTAGCCAGATTTAAAATCAAAGAACCTTCTGAATATCCATTTAATTTCAGGTTCATACGATATTTTTTATTAAATCTCCGACTTGTAGTTTGTTTATAACCTAAAGTTGTTCGTTTGCGATAATCCGCTACAATTTTAGGTTTATCTAAAAAAATATCGCCTCAAAGTTGTCCTCTATCTCTTTCTGCCAGCTCGGATGACTTTGCCCGGCTATTTCATTTTTTAATATACTTTCCTCCATTATCGTGTTATCATAAATCAGCTTGCTAGCAACTTTTTTGATACCTATTTTCTATGCTATTGTATATCATGTCTACCATGTTATTGATAACAGCTTGAAAATCGATTAATAAATATGCCAGATCATATACTGTCACCATTTCTTTATTAAACTTTATTTTTGATTCAATTTCCTCTTCCAAAAATAGTTCGTCCAAATACATTAACAACCTCACCTCCATTATATTTCAACTTTTACTCTTATCTTCTATCTAATATCATATCCAATTTAACTATGACAAGTTTATTATTCTAAATTATAAAAAATCGCAATATTTTCTAGTCTTTATTTACACAATACTCTCATGCATATTATTTATCAAGTAATTTTTATCAAAATGACAAATCGCGTTTCAATTGTAAGCGCATAGTTTTAGGGCGTACCCTATAAATGAAATCTGACACCCCGCGCTAGGATGCCAGACATGCGAGTATTTCACTACATTTTATTTACAAGTTTCCTGAGCCAATTTACTCCACGGGGCAAATTGTTCCAATTCCTCGTCTGACATTTCAGCACCAGGACGATGCTCCAGAAGGAATCTCAGATATTTAAGTGGATCAAGTTCATTGGCTTTTGCCGTTTCTAGCATAGAATAGATTTTCATACTGGTATCTGCCCCGGCTGGTGTATCACAGAAAAGCCAGTTCTTACGGCCAACTACCAATGGTCGAATGCTGTTCTCACTGAGATTATTACTCAGGCTGCATGCACCATCTTTCAGATAGTTCATCATAAACGGACGGCAACCATTGGAATAGTTGATTGCCTTGATCAGCCTGTCCCCGGATTCCGGATGCAGCTGGTCAAGCCATGACAAAAAGCCTCTATGACAGGTTTTTGATCCTTCAGGCGGCGATTATAAATCTGTTTGAGCGATAATCCTTTTTTCTCGATAAGATCGTTCATACTCAAACAGCTTATTACAGTATAGGAATCCCTGGACTGCCGGATGTGTATAATCCTTTTCGTGGCCTTTGGGTATTGCCCGCAGCCAATAGCGTCGTATGTGAGCCCAGCAACAACAACGCTGTGCCTCCGGCACTTTGTTGTTCCTGACGGTATAAGGGCATGGACATGACATATTTATAATACATCACATGTGCTGCAAGACCGGACGATGCATAACTCCCCGGGATCAGTGCAGGAGTTCCTTCGTCCTTGATGAACCGGGGATCTTCCGTTTCCTTGCATTGTGGACACTCATAGGTAGTCGCATAATAATCAATACGCTCCAGCTTTGGCTCTGTATAACGCAGTTCTGTCCGGATGGGTTCGTGTCCGATAGGAACCATCATTGTTCCACAAACATCACGCGTTTTCTGTTCTTCCGTAAGAGTATCTACATAAACATTCTCTGTCGGAAGATCAGCAAAGACCTCATCATAAGCAGCTTTCGATTTTACGGGCCTTCTTGTGTGCTTTTACCCTCAATGTATTCCACCTCAAGGGGCACCGGTTCCGGTTCATCCTCTGTCTGCAGGTGGAACAGATCCAACTGTCCCGGGAGCTGTTCATGCCGGATCTCACTGGTGGAGCCAAAAAGTCTGGCCTTCAGGTAGTCCAACTGTGCCTGAAGGTTAGCGATCATTTGATCCTTTTCGCTGTCTTTGGCATCACGTTCCTGCAGCATTTTCTGCAGGAACGGATAAGCCCGTTCTGAGTGCTGATTGTATTATTCAGTTGTGAAATCGTATCCTTAAGCTCTAAGAGCTGGATATCCCTTACTCCTGAAGGCATTGTTTTTTCGCTCCTTTTCTATGGTTCAATTATACCATAAAACAAGCGAAAAATCCTGAAAAATCAAGCATTTCCGGTACTTTTTTATCGCCTTTGGCTGCTCGGTTTCAAGACCTGACATAAGCCAGTCAAACTGCCTCCATGTAATGGGTTTTACCTCATTACGGTTGCGCGGCCAACGGTATTTTTCCTACGTTGGCATCAAGTCGCTTATATATAAAAGTACAAATCCTTCACGTTCATGAAGAAGCACTTTTATTCGATCACTACGTCTGCCACAGAAGAGATAGATTGCATTTGGCCTGGAAGGGTTCATATTCAGCTGGTCTTTTACGACAGCGCATAATCCATCAATGGACTTGCGCATATCTGTATAACCACAGATCACATAAATCCGTCTGCGACAGTGATGTCTCCTAACATGTCCCTGTCACAGCTTTAAGGATCTGTGACAGCAGCTTCGGGTCAACATCATTTGAAATTTTTATTGAAACAGTCCCAAGCATGACCTCGATGGCGGGGCAGGGTTCTTCCAGCGGAAGCATTGTGCTTTCGACAGTTGGAATGCCCGGGTTTTGATGATCAGGTATCACCTCAAGTTTTACAACATCCGGTTTAAGGGCTGGCTTATAATCGCCGCGTCCTGTGGCAGAGGGGATATCATAACAAGCTTTTTTTTTCTCAGTCTTTTTTTAACCCAGTTGTAAAAGGTGCCGGGATTGATGTTATGTTCTGTACACCATTGGTAGTCACTAAGACCGCTGCTGCGGCATTCCATGATAAGTTGATATTGTTCGTCTGCTGTGCGTCTTTTGCGTTTTCATACAGGAAACCTCCATAGTTATAGTAAAACGCTCGCATTTATAGTATCTAGCGCCGATACTGTAGTAAAATGCTGGCATCTATCATCTATAATTATGGCAAATTTTGTGATGATTTTAAATCCACCCTGAAACTAGGCGCTTACCTCCTTTCCGCTTTTGGACATCGTGTCCAAAAGCAATAAAAAGGGCAGCTACAAATCTCTCGACTTATAACTGCCCTAACGCTGTGCTACATTATTGATAATATCAGTAAATATACCAACATTCATTTGTTGTATCCAATATGTTTTTAAAATCATCGAACTCTATTTTTTTTATCCAATCAATTTTATATGTTGCTGCAGTATCTAAACATATGTCTAAATGATTTAGCGGATGCATTCTCCCATTTTCATGTTCTGGGTCAATATCATATCGTATATATCCTAAATCATATTTTAATAAATGTGAGATAAGTAACCACATTTCTTTTGTGGTAAAGTCATCATCATTTACCTCCGGCTCCATAATTATCTCAAAAATTGTTTCAAAATCCATCTCTTTTTCGATTCATCTTCTCGAATGCTTCTATAAGAAACGACAACACCATTGGATTAATTACGGTTCCCGTAATATTATGATAAATTATAACATTATCTTGATTGCTGCTATCATCAATACCAAATGGAAACTGCATTGAAAACATTTTTCCTTCAAGTAAATAAAATATACGATTCATTTTATCAATTGAAATTTTTACCTTTTCGCTACGCTCATCTGTCAAAAAAATACTAACATCAAACATTCTAATAGTATATAATAATAAGAGAATTGCTTCCTCCCTTGTTCTTAATGGCTTTATTGACATCTCGGCAATCTGTTTACTCATCATTCTAAACGTAAGTTCTTTTTTTCCCATCTTACTGCTCCATCATAGAGCAATTAGTTTGAATAAATTCTTCTAATTTATCTCTATCCACTTCTTTATTAAACATTGCCTTTGTCATTTCATGAATTATTTTACGATTCTCCTTATTAGTCACACCTATTTCATCCATAATTTCTTCAGCCATGTCAAATAATGATTTATGCAAATTAGTTCTCTTAATTATTGCATTAGCAAGTCTTGTTTTTTTCTTCATCCGATGGTTCTTCAACTTTAAGAAATCCTTTTCTATTAACAAATTCTATTCCTGGCTTTAATATTTTCGATATTCTTTGCCGCACTTGGCAATATTAAATAAGAGGTTAAAAGGGCCTTGTTAACATCATATAAATAGAATTTCTTATTGAAAAAAATCATTTGTAAGAGCATTTTGCATAATACAAATTACAAACGGAAATTCAATCCCTTAACATTATTCCTATTGCTTACAAAAAAGAGTTCCTTTTTTTCTTCTCCTTAGTTTCATATCCTATATTCACCGTCCAATTATATTTTTTTTTTATCATGGATTGTAAATTTGATGCAAGTTTAAAGTTAGCATCAATATTTTCCATAAATATAATACCTATATCATCCGGAAGAACTGTTGGATTACATGCTCTTATATTATCAATAGTACCTAACACTGTAGAAAGATACTCATCCTCTCCTGATGGAATAATTGTAATCCCATCGGATTCAGACATATCTATATCTTCAAAAAACGTTTTAAAGGTTTTCTATGTAATTCGATATTCTTTCCTTCTCTTTTTACATCATATCCACAAGCTTCCCACTCATCATCTTTAAGCCATCTTAATTTTTTTTCTCAAATAATCCCATACCAATTGCATGGGCGCCCATTAATGTTCTAGGATCTGTTCTATAACATTTATTAAGCAGAAAATCTGGATTTACAACCGTTAATGACTTATTTTCAAATATATCTTGAAAGATATCACCCTGCAACATATACACATTTCTTAGCTACTTTCTCGCATAATGCAAAAAAAACCCTCAGAAAAATCTTGACTCTCATCAATCAATATATAATCAAAGCAACTTTGAAAATCTTCTATTTGATTTAGCCTTGATAATGCTTCCCTACATATAGTATCAAACAACCTATTATATGAAAATCTGCTAAACGGAATATGATAGTGATTGCAGATATAGCTATACACTCCAGAATCAGGATTTCCGTATGATCCCCAGCTTCTCATAACCCAAAGCCTTTTTTCCCATTGAATCTGTTCTTCAACTTTCATAAAATTAAAAAATTCTGGCACTCTTTTTCTTAAACCATCAGCCAATATAACATTATGACAGGTGAATACTATTCTACATTCATTATCATCAGTATATAATTCCTTTATTTTATGCAGTAACAACTCTGTCTTACCGGTTCCAGCAAGTCCCTGAATTGTTATACGCTTTTTCTTAGGTTCATCAAAAATAAATTTTTTGTTTGTTCTCCATCAAACAAAATAATTTTCCTTTTATCTGATCCAAAATATTATCTGGGACACCTAATCCCAAACGTTCGGCTTCATTAATACTACCTGTAGCCAGAGAAATAAGAATATCACCTCTCCTTATTAATTCATCGCCCGTTATTTCATTTTTTTTTTTTAATATATTTTGGAAAGAAAACTCTTCTGGTGAATATTGTATCTTTGATACAAATTCCTCTCTCCATTGTCTAGGTCTACCCACTATATTAATAAAATCATATTTTTTTTTTTTGCAATATACCCTATATCATCAATAAAAATCATCTTGGAATTCTTCAAATAATTCTCCTTCCTCACCAAAATTAATAAATATCATCTTATGTCTTGGCATAAGAACCACAAATGCATCCTGATAGTCATAATCTGCTTTTTTTTGTCAATTATCGGTTTCTTAAGTAAATATATAGGATTCATAATATCATCTAATCCTATTCTTTTAATTTCTTCAACACATCTTTTTTGACTATCTGATGAAACTTCAAAGTTTATATAAAACATACTATTTTCTATCATCATTTCCTCCCATTTTTAAAAGTTCTTCCATTTTCATCTTATACTGCATAAGTCTTAAAACATAGTCTGGCATTTCTCTTTTTCCATGTTCCCAATCTTGAATAGTTCTATATGGTATCTCATAGTATTCAGAAAACTGTTTCCAGTTCATTCCACTCTTATTTTTCAATTCTATCAATTCTTCCCGCTTTCCCATCAGCATCCCTCCATGTTGACTATTATATACTAGACAACGCATTGCGTCCACATAATTTTCATGAATTATCTATCTTGAAAATTGCAAAGTTTAATTCTACCATCCATTTATACAGTGGAATTCTCTTCTGCACAAGTGTAGTTTAATCTTTCATATCATAAATGGTATGCTCATGTTGGCCTTCTGACAGCAGTAGAAGGAGAACTAGCATGAGCAAATATATTCCCGGTAATCAAAAACAAATCTTACTCTCGAAGATCGCAAATACATTGAAAAATCCCTAAACGCTGGCTGTTCTTTTTAAGGACATTGCAAGATATCTTTGTAAAGATCCAACAACAATCTCAAAAGAAATCAGGCTGCACAGGCTCAGCGACTGGTATCACAAAGGCTGTTTTAACAATGCACATAACTTTTGCGTCCACAGATATCATTGCAAAAAGTCAATGCCTGTGGCAAGATCGTAAGTACGTAATCATCGGTACCTTGACTATTTTAAAAATGCCGCCCAATGGGCGGCACATTTTATTTCTTCTCTTTAGTTCGAAATCCTTCCGGTAATTCATCTGACCATGGTCAGAAGCCGATTTAGGTCATCCGGTTTTGGAAAAGGACCCATTTTACGAAGCTCGTCTAATACATAGGAAAGATATACATATGGCTTCAGTCCATTCAGCAGGGCAGTTTCAGCGATACTGTAAACAACTGCGCTGGCATCTGTGCCACGGATACTCTTGGCAAACCCAGCCAATTCCGGCGGCCGACCGCAAAATTTTTGATGGCGCGCTCCGCACTATTATTATCAATGCTCAGATGCCCATCATCCAAGTACCTGCGAAGATAGGTTTCCTGATTCAGCGTATATAAAATGGCATCACCAATAAGGGAAGATCTGTCTACAGAATCCTCCATTGAATGCAGCCATTCAAACAGGGCATCCACCACTGGACGTGACTGTTTCTGACGTTCCTGATACCGTTCTTCCGCCGTCTTATCTTTGATCAGTTCCTCCACTTTATACAGGATTCCGATCCTCGTCATTGCCTGATATGCAACTGTTTCTTTCAGCTGCTCCTTTGTGAAATCCTTTTTTTAATGCCGTGAGCGCAGCATCAAAACGGCGTCTCGCATGGGTAAAGCATCCTGTTACGGTAATGGAATCGTTCAGTCCATGATACGCCTGGTATCCATCACACGTCAGATATTATCAGCAAAGCCTTCCTTGATGTCGTCATACAGCCCGGACAGCAGCCGGATGAGCGTGAAGCGCTCCACTCCATGCTGGATCATTTCACACCCGACGATCCGCAAAAAATATATTATAACTGCAGACCGCGGTTACGAATCCTATGATCTCCTGTTCCACTGTGAGCTCAAAAACCTGGGTTACGTTTTTTCCGTGTAAAATCACCATCTTCCCCAAAAAGCATTTCTTTCTTATTATGCATCTGAGTTTCCGGATGATCTTGAAGATTTCGACGTTACGATAAAGCGCTTTTTACGGATAAAGCCACAAATATTATGAAAAGCCAGTCAGATGTTTACCGCTACATCAATCCCAGTAAAAAATACCCCTCATTTTTATGAGCTTCTCAGGAAAAACCACAGTCATCTTTATTTCCTGCAGTTTCGCGTTGTTAAGATCAAAACCGCCGGAATTTCTAAAACAGGAAATCTATTCCCGCCTGATTCTGTACAATTTCGGCATTTTTATCGCAAACGAAGCGGCAGAAGAAAACCGGAAAAAAGAAACGGGATGGCAGCAACAAGTATCTCTATGAACTTGACTTTTCTTCAGCATTAAAAACAGCCAGAAAGTTCTTCATGCGCAGGGATTCCGGCAGACACATCGATATTATCCGGCTGATGATGAAATATGTCCACGCAGTGAAAGACAGGTTCCGGCAGTTTCAACGGCCTCTCCGTGGAATCAGCGCAATTCATTTTGGATATCGGTAAGTTCTGCAACTGAATATCCTTCTTTTTTGGCAGATGGACAGCATCTGTCTTTTTGGCATACCTGTTTTTGGGCTTTTTGAGTTCAAAATATCGGATATTTGGCAACAACTGGGTTATCGAACAAAACTTCGAACAACCGGCTTAATGGCATTGCCCCTTGTTTCTCATCTTCCAATGCTCCTATCGCATCCTATTCTCCTGCGTATGCAAGCATCGCGGTGCGCAGCTCATCCAGTTTCTTTTTCGAATCTTTGATATCTGCTCCGACAACACCAAAGTAGAATTTTGATCTTTGGTTCTGTTCCGGATGGACGTACACAGCACCATGCATTGTCACTTAACTCATAATAAAGTACGTTGCTCTCCGGCAGACCTGTCGGTGTCACTTTGCCGCTTGCGATTTCTGTTCTTGTATCTTTCTTGTAATCCCGAAGTGCCAGGACATCCCATGCGCCAATCTTTTTCGGCGGATTGTTCCGCATCTCGTTCATCATGCTCTGAATCTTTTCTGCTCCATCCATACCCTTTAAGGTCATAGTCTCAAGACCTTCTTTGTAATAGCCGTAAGTCTCATACAGGGGGAAACCATGGCATCCCAGAGGGGTAATTCCGTTGGATTTGCACCATGCTGCCACTTCGCAGAGCATCATGACTGCCACGCAGGCATCTTTATCTCTTGCATAAGTACCTGCCAGACATCCGTAGCTTTCTTCCAAGCCAAAGACATATTCGTATGTATTCTGCTGCTTGAAGAATTTGATCTGCTCTCCGATATACTTAAATCCGGTCAGTACCTCGATCAGTTTTACTCCATATGCTTTTGCGATTGCCTTTGCCATGTCCGTTGTAACGATAGTCTCAACCAATGCTCCGTTTGCCGGAAGTGTTCCGGTTGCTTTTTCTCTCACGCAGAATGTACTCTGCAATCAGCATACCGGACATATTCCCGGTAAAGCTTACATACTCGCCACTCTTTGTATCCTTTGCATAGACACCAAGACGGTCGGCATCCGGATCCGTTGCAAGAACGATATCCGCATCTACTTCCTTTGCCAGCTGGAGTGCAAGTTCGAATGCCTTCGGTGACTCCGGATTCGGATAAGATACGGTCGGGAAGTTGCCATCCGGAAGCTCCTGCTCCTTCACAACATAAACCTTCTCGAAGCCGAGTTCCTTTAACACGCGACGCACCGGAAGATTACCGGTTCCGTGAAGCGGCGTATAAACGATTGTGATATCCTTCGCCATTGCCTTAATGATCTCTGGATGAATGGACTGCTTCTTTCAGTTCTTTCCATGTAACGATCATCAATCTCTTTACCGATCGTGTGATACAGACCTGCGGCCTCTGCAGCTGCCTTATCCATTGTCTTAACCTGTGCAAAAATCTGTTACCTTTGCAACCTCTGCAAGAATATTCTTGTCGTGTGGAGGTGTAATCTGTGCACCATCCTCCCAGTAAACCTTGTATCCGTTGTACTCGCGTGGATTATGGCTTGCAGTAATAACGATACCTGCAATACATCCAAGCTCGCGAACCGAGAAAGAAAGTTCCGGTGTCGGGCGAAGCGACTCAAAGCGATAGGTCTTGATTCCATTTGCATTTAGGCATAACGCAGCCTCATCCGAGAATTCCGTTGACATAATTCTTGAATCATAAGCAATTGCCACACCCCTTATCCTGTCCGTTCTGTGAGATAATGTAGTTTGCAAGTCCCTGTGTTGCCTGACGAACGGTGTAAATGTTCATTCGGTTGGTTCCTGCACCGATGACTCCTCGCAAACCGCCAGTACCGAATTCCAGCTGACGATAGAAACGATCCTTGACCTCTTCATCGTTCCCCTCAAACGCCTTTAATTCCTTCTTGGTATCCTCATCAAAGTAGCTGTCTGTGCACCACTTGGTGTATGTATCCATATAGCTCATTTCTTCGTTTCTCCATATTCCGTTTTCTATAGCAACTCGTTGTGTCCATCTTCCTTCAACTTATCAACAATCAGCTTCACATCCTGCGCCCGGTTCTTATCACACACCAATATCGCATCCTCTGTCTCAACAATAATCAGGTTATCCACACCTATCGTTGTAATCAGGCGCTTCTTAGAATATGTAATACAATCCTTTGTATCAATTGTCAGATGATTTCCAGCTACAAAATTTCCATTGGCATCCGTATCATGAAGCACCCCAAAGGTTGTCCCAGCTTCCGACATCACTCCATCCCATATCCGCAGAAATAACTTTCACAATATCACTCTTTTTCCATGATTCCATAATCAATAGAAATACTTTGGAATAACCGGATAAATTTCATTGATTGCTTCCATCTCTGAGTCAGTTCCCATCGCGTCCCCAATTTTCACCAGACACGCATACACCTCTGGAAGAAATTCTTTAAACTGTTCCAAAATCACAGAAGCTTTCCATACAAACATGCCACTGTTCCATGCATATTCTCCACTTGCAACATACTTCTCCGCTGTCGCAAGATCCGGCTTTTCCTTAAATTCGATTACCTTTTTTTTGCAATACCTTCTTCTCATTTGTCAAACCGAATATATCCATATCCGGTGCAAGGATAAGTCAGTGTGATTCCCATTGTAACAAGAAATCCACCCTCAGCAACCTCAATTGCCTCTTTCACAAAAATGCTAATTATCAATAGTTTGACATTTTCTTTGACAACATCTGGGCTATCAAACAAAGCTGTGTACAACTGGCTTCAATGGCATTGGCTTTTGTTTAGGCACCTCTTTTTTGTAATCCTAAATAATCACTTGGCTTAATTGCTCCTTTATATTTGATACAGAATAATCCGATACATTTCTTGTCACAATATATTCTGCCCCATAACTCTTTGCGCATTCCATCTGTAGACAATCCTCAAAATCAGAAAAATTATCATTTACGAGACCAAATAATAGTTTTATCTTATCTATACCCTCTACATCAAAGATTTCGCATAGATTGAATAATATTTCCCTGCGTTCCTCAGTTGTATAATCTTTTCTTAATATGTAAAACATATTAGATATTGAATGTGCTGCAATACATCCTTTTTATTTTTCCTTTGATGCATAACAAAAATCACATTCTTTGCGTCCTCAAAGAATGGTTCTCTTCCAAAAGATAATCGAGTAATACATTAGTATCAATCAAAATTTTACCTGCCATATTTTTCTTCCCTATAAGAAGCTAACTCTGCCTTATCATCTGTAACAGTACCCCTTTTTTCGTAACTGTTCCAATCGTTCAAACGCTTCTTTCCTCTCCTTATCTGTATCATTATATAATCCATTTACGCCTTGCATAATCTGTATTACAAAAAGACAATTTATCTTCCGGTATCTTTTCCAATTCCAATATTGCACTCCGTCTTAATGCTGTCATAGATCCATCCCCCTTCGAGATTTCAAATAACCTAATATATATTTATCAAAATAGTAATAAAGCCCCTTATCCGCTTTTTGGAAACTACTTCTTTTTCTATATTATATCTATTATTTCCATTTTCCACAACTAAATTTTCTAAGCCATTCTATCTCCGGCAAACATTTTCATCATTTTTTGCATATTTTTCATTTTCAAATTTCCAGTATCAGATATTTTCCCGTACATTTGTTCTATTTTTGTGTCCCGTTTATGATCGCTTTCTCGTCAACTATACCCCTATATATTTATTTTGCTATTATATTGTAGAACAACACCGTGGAAACCCAAAATTTACCGCATTTAATAGACTTACTTTATTTATGCCATATCACATATACAACACCTTATGTCCGTATTTAATCACCATAATCTGCTGTTATAAATGCACCACTGCCTTTTCCAGCACCAATAACAACGATTTCATCCGACCATGCACTTATAAGACGATTGCGCTGCGGAAATCGGTATCTTGCTGGTATAGTTCCCGGTGGATATTCCGATAATAATAACCCCCCTTATTTTGTATTTTCTGCATCAACTTATCGTGTTCACTTGATAACATATGTCAAGGCCATTGCCAACAATTGCTACTGTATAACCATCATTATTGATTGCAACAGTATGTGCATATGAATCTACTCCTTTTGCCATACCACTTATAATACTGTACCCTTTTTGAAACATACTGACTTGTAATCTTAATTACTTGTTTCTTTGTCTCTTGTGTACATCTTCTTGCCCCAACAATCCCTACCGCACGTTTTTTTTCTTTCTGGCGTTCCCTTATAATACAAAACAATCGGTGCATCATCGAAATATTTTGCCCTGTCTGATAACATGTATCTGCTTTTGTCATTATAGAATATCCCTAAAGTCCTGCAATTATTTATAATTGTCTCCGCCAACACCATGTCATGATTTTCTACTATGTTCCTTAACTGTCTTTTTATTCAATATTCCTGTTTGCCGCAATGTGTTTTCATCCGCTTCGAACACCACCTGCGGGTCACCCATACAATCCATTAATTTGTTTGCTGTAACCACTCCGATATACGGAATTTGTGTCAACCATAACCAATACTTCAACTTCATTTAACTTACCACCAGCATCTTACTATTGCTTTTATCAAGGTCTCTGCATGACAGCACTCTTTCAATATCCAACTGTCGAATCCTCTCCTCTCCATCTAAATCTGCACTTGTCCGCGCTAAACGCAACAACTTTGTATTACTCTTGCGCTATATCCATATTTTTCGCTTGTCTGCTTTAACAGTTTTAATGATTCTTCATCTAACACACAAAATTGCTGAATGAGTGATGTCGACATCTGGGCATTACAATTAATACCTTTTTCATTTTTATATATCTCTCCTGCTGAATCATACGCGCTTTTTTCCACCTTTTCTCGAATCCACGCAGATGATAGAGACTCTTTCTGATTTTCCAGATTAAAAAAATTCACCGGCTTTACCTCTTTTTGTATATCAATCCGATCCATGATATATTAGGATATTTTTCCTCTGTACTTTATTATCTCATAATCCGTACATCTGCACTTTGAACTGGGATAATAACCACAAGGACATGGATTCATAGCTGTCACAAACATAAAATTAGATGGAAAGGTATGTGTTCCGTTCACTCTCGAAATACATACCCTCTTATCTTCAATTGGCTGTCTTAACGCATCTAATGTGCGCCTTGAAAATTCTGCCAGTTCATCTAAAAACAACACTCCATTATGGGCTAATGAAACTTCTCCCGGCAGTGCATTCACTCCTCCGCCAATCAAAGCATTCAAGGACGCATTATGATGTGGTGCTCTAAAAGGTCTGTTCTTTATTAGTGAATGGCCATTCTCAAGGATTCCTGAAATGCTGTATATCTTTGTGACTTCAAGACATTCTTCCTCTGTCATCTGTGGCAATATTGTAGGAATTCTCTGCGCTACCATTGTTTTTCCACAGCCCGGCTCCCCAATCATTAACATATTGTGGCCACCTGCGGCAGCAAGCATAACCGCCTCTGTCAATTCTGCTTGTCCTTTTACGTCAGAAAAATCCATGACCTTTTCATTTCTATCATCTGGCTTGATAATCACCATTTGTTTTTGCTCTGCTTCTATATTTTTTCCTTCTACATACTGAATCACTTCTCTCAAATCATGCAACCCTATGGTCTCTATCCCATGAACTAATTTTGCCTCATTTATATTTTCAAATGGAACAATAAGCTTTTTTATTTTCCTTTTTCTTTGCAGCTATGATCATGGGAAGGATTCCCTACAGGCCCGCAATCGGCCATCTAAAGACAATTCACCAATAAACCCATAATCTGAAAGACTTTTTTTGCCGCCAATATCATCATTTTGCTGTAAAACCCCTATTGCCATAGCCAGATCAAAATGAGATCCACTTTTTCTTTTTATCGCTTGGTGCAAGGCTTATTATCACACGTTTTTTGGAAAAACATACCCGGTTTCATCAATTGCTGCCTGTACCCTCTCTGCTGCTTCTTTTTACTGCAAGGTCACCCAGCCCAATAATATTAATGAGCGGTTGTCCTTCCAGCGTCTTTATTTCTATATCAACGGTATACCCATCAATCCCCCTGTATTGCAAAACTTTTTTTACCACGGTAGCCATAATTCATCTTCCCCATCACTGTTCTTATCTCCGTTTCTGTTACCACATATTTATTTGCTATATCTTCAACAAATTCCCTGTATCTCCATATGCTTTTTGTTTCCAAAATATGACAATGTTTTCTGACTCGTTGTTATTCCATCATCACATAGATTAATTATTCTGCGATATGAACTCCACTTATAATCCTCCGGATTCGACACCATCCTTGCCCCTTAACTGGATTCAAATGAATATATCTGCTTGTCTGTAGAAAATATTCATCCGTTTCAACCAGACATGACTTATATCTATCCTCAAACAAATGCCCCTTTATATCCATATCTTCTATTGAATGTTCTAGCATAATCTCCTGCAAGTTTCTGCATGATCTTACCAACTTTCTCCTCATATGTCTCCAATAACAGATGAATATGGTTCGTCATCAAACAATATGCATGCAGGTTTGCTCCATATTTTTCCATTACATTCTTTAATATTGCAATAAATATATAGTAATCCGTTTCTTCTCTAAAAATCTCCTGTCTGCGGATTCCTCTTTCCATTAAATGATAAATTGCTCCTGGATACCATTCTCTTTTTCTTTTCTTCCGATTTTTTCATACCCCTTGTTTCATAATTTATCCGTTTATGCGTATTCTTGCGCAAAAAATTTAATCCTTCAGTGCATCCATATACCCCAGTAATCTTTTCTGCTGTTCTACGCTTAATTGCCTGATATGTCTCTATGAGCATCCCCAGTTCCGTATCCTTTGTAAATACATACATTTCATTTGTTTTACTTCTGGTTCCTGTATGCTCCGCTCCTGACAAGAGTTCATACGGTGTGACACCTAATACCTCACATATAATCAATATCTTATCGCTAACCGGATTTGTTCGTTTCTTCTTCCAGTCACTTATAGAACTTTCTGCTATCCCTGTCCTCTGGGCAAATTCTTTCTGACTCATACCTTTTTCTTTTTAATAATTCAAATATCTTATCGCTTATCGTCTTCATTTTATTTTTCCTTCATCTATATTTATTCTCAACGTCCTTTTCCTTGCATTTTATCATATTTCAGTCAATTCGTATACACGTATTTATTATTTTATAAAAATTTTATTGTGTCAGGCACCTCTTGTTGTAGATGAAAATCTAATCGATTAAATTGAAATCCATAGTCTGAGTAATCATTAAATGACATACTGTTTTTGTATAATAATTTAGAATTAAAATTAATTATCATACGTTTCCTTTCTTTTAATATTGCGGTTCAATACAATTCAGATACTATGAACTTTTGATGTTTTTCCTGTAGCCTTAACTACTCTACTGAAATGTATTGCTGCTACCTTTGTCTGAATTGTTTATCAGCTGGATGTTGCCGGAGTGTTTTTCACTCAGAGTACTTATTTCTATCAAGTCTACGATGATAATCGATGGTGGACATCATGGTATCAGACTTTAGGAAAGGGAGGTACAACCTCATGAAAATTTACGTAGGCATTGATACTGCCAAACTTAATAAGGCCTTGGGGCGTTTTCGTCAGAAAACCATAAAGCAACGCACCCGACTGAAAATCCAACTGACAACCTATGTTGATCAGGTGTTCCCGGAGATTCAATATTTTTTAAATCTGATCTGCATCAGAATGCTGTCTATGCTCTTTTAAAAGAAGCACCTTCTCCAAAAAGAGATTGCTTCCATGCATATGACTCATCTAGCAAATCTGCTCAAAGTGAACTCGCACGGACACTTTACCAAAGAGCAGGCCAAAGAATTAAGAGTTCTGGCACAGAAGTCTGTCGGTGCAAACGACAGCGCTATATCTATTCAGATAACTCAAACCATTCAACAAATCGAGTTACTGGATAGCCAATTAAGAAAAGATTGAAGCTGAGATGACGGACATCATGAAATACAACGATTCTGTCATCATGACCATTCCTGGTATCGGATACATCAATGGTGGAATGATTCTTGGTGAAATAGGTGATATTCACCGTTTCTCCAATCCTAATAAGCTGCTTGCTTTTTGCTGGTTTGGAACCGTCTGTTTATCAGTCTGATAACTTTCAGGCTAAAACAACTCGTATGTCCAAACGTGGCTCCCGCGTTCTAAGATACGCTCTTGTCAATGCAGCTTGGAACGTTGTTAGAAACAACGCGACCTTCAAGGCTTATTACGATGCCAAGAGAGCTGAAGGCCGGTCTCACTACAATGCACTTGGACATTGTGCCGGCAAACTTGTCAGAGTCATCTGGAAAATGATGACTGACAACGTGGAATTTAACCTCGATTAAGAGGCTGTATACCTATATCGATAGATTTTGAAAAAGCACCCTAAGGGAGCTCTATTAAAGTTACCCTTTTTTACCACCGATATGAAAAAGAAATTTTTTGCTAATTTATGGTTGACTTTTCATAGCTGGTCTCCTTTTCATACAATCTTTTGGTCAACTTGGCCACAAGTTCCACTTAATATAAAGCATCAATTTTTTTTTTCTCATAATATGAATAAAATTTTATTGTGTCAAGCACCCTTGTCATTAAACGTTTTTTTTTCTATATTTATACAATACGCTCCTCCATATCATTTATCAGGTATTTTTCGTCAAAATGACAATTCGCGCACATCACCCAATTAACTCATTAAAGTTTATCTATATAAAAGAAGCCGATTTCCACACCGGCTTCTGATTTCTACTCTCTACAACAATTCCTCCCTTCCAAATCTTCCTTCAACTTATCAACAATCAGCTTCACATCCTGCGCCCGGTTCTTATCACACACCAATATCGCATCCTCCGTCTCAACAATAATCAGGTTATCCACACCTATCGTTGTAATCAGGCGCTTCTTAGAATATGTAATACAATCCTTTGTATCAATTGCCAGATGGTTTCCAGCTACAATATTTCCATTGGCATCCGTATCATGAAGCACCCAAAGGTTGTCCCAGCTTCCGACATCACTCCATCCCATATCAGCAGAAATAACTTTCACAATATCACTCTTTTCCATGATTCCATAATCAATAGAAATACTTGGAATAACAGGATAAATTTCATTGATTGCTTCCATCTCTGAGTCAGTTCCCATCGCGTCCCCAATTTTCACCAGACACGCATACACCTCTGGAAGGAATTTTCTAAACTGTTCCAAAATAACCGATGCCTTCCATACAAACATACCACTGTTCCATGCATATTCTCCACTTGCAACATACTTCTCCGCTGTCGCAAGATCCGGCTTTTCCTTAAATTCGATTACCTTTTTTTTGCAATCCCTTCTTCTGATTTGTCAAACCGAATATATCCATATCCAGTGCAAGGATACGTCGGCGTGATCCCCATCGTAACAAGAGATCCACCCTCAGCAACCTCAATTGCCTCTTTCAGTGTCTGCGTAAACGCTTCCTGCTTCTGAATATAGTGATCCGAAGGGAAAATGCACATAACACCATCCCCATATTTCTTGATAATCTCAAAAGCTGCATATCCAATACATGCTGCAGTATTTCTAGCCGCTGGTTCTCTCAAAATATGATCATTTTTCACACGTCCATCTGTAACAACTTCCATTTTCGAAGCCTGCGTTACATTCGTCACAATAAAAATATCCGATTTATCACAAACTGTTGCAACACGATCAATGGTTTCATTGATCATTAAATCTTTTCCACTTAAATTTAAAAGCTGCTTTGGCTCCGCCTGTCTTGATAACGGCCAGGAAACGTGTTCCGCCACCGCCTGCCATAATCACTCCAAATGTTCTCATTTATCATTTCCCTCCCTAAATCTGATAAATTTTAAATACTTTTTGTTCTCCAATAATCCAATGTTTCACGAATTGTCTGTTCCAATGAAATCTCCGGTTTCCATCCGGTTGCTTCATATACCTTCGTTGTATCAGCCTCTATAATCAGCACATCTACCGGACGCAGCCTTTCTGGATCAACCTCCACTCTAATTTCAACTGACGAATGATCCAGAATACATTTTAAAATATCCTCTATTGCAATCGCATGCCCGCTTCCAATATTATACGTCTCTCCGGCACATCCGATTTCATAAGAAGTGCATAGGCACGAACCAAATGACATTCAAACCATATTCATTCGCATAAATTTTAGCAAGTATATTCTGGTTCTGGCAATCATTCGTTACCATATAAATATTTTCTAGGCATGGCACATTTTCGTCCTTAATCGGTGTCTCACCATGTAAAATATTCCCATATTTCTCCCCATAAGAACCAATGAATTAAAAATTAAATTTCTCGATATCATCTGAAATGAAAATCTTTCTGCTGGGTCTCTCTTCCTTATCATCGCAAGGTTTGCATAATGTGTCTGACTTACGATATTTCCGCCCCAACCATAATTTGCATGTGTTACTTGCTCGCTTTTTCATTCTGTGTATAATTTATTCTGAACCTTTTTTTCTCATTCAACCATACCTTGAGGTTTTTTATTTAATTAACACTATTTGTAAATTACAGAAATCCATCTGGATATTTATATACATTTCATTTATCGTAACTTTCACCCCCCCGCAAACCCTCACCTTTCTCTGCCTTTCCACTGCTCTATATTATAACTTTTTGTACACACCGCATCAATCTCTATTTCCATATCTTCAATCTGTTTCTTATACATTTCTATATTCTCAGTTCTTCCCTCTAATTCAGGAGAAACCAAACACAGTTTATATCCCAACGCTTTTAATTCATCTGCTTTTTTTTTTCCAATTGAATTTTACTAAAACAATCCACCCAAATCCAATCAACTTTGCCAGCCATATTTCTTGGTGTATCAAGCCCCTCCACTTCTGAGACACGCAAAGCAATGTTCTTTTCCCCTTGCTGGCTTAATAACCAAATCATCGGGAATGACGAATCTAAAAAGAAATAGGTTTTCACATCATACTTTGGAAGCATTTCGAGTATTTTTAATTCGATCCTTTCACTTTTCACATTAAGAATCATTGTTCCATGATGATAATTTTTTTTAAATATTCTTCAAAATCTTCCCCCCGGTTCAAACGGATTGTGTTGAATATATATACGTCCATTCAAATCATCCCTCAAATCCAATTCAACGCCATACTGCGTAGGCAATTTTTTTAATTCCTCAACTGTATTAATTCTATGTGCGATAAATTCCATATCTCTACTTCCTCCCATTTCTACTTAATCCCAGATTTTTTCAGTTTCACACTAAAATCTAGGGGTTCTTTTTATAAATTTCCATTTTGCTTTTTAAGCTTCCATTGTTCCAATGGGATTCTCCGTGTAATCTTTCTGGAAAAACTACATCAAACCTCTCAATTTTCAATCCAGCTTTCTGTGCCATATATAATACATACAAATCAAGTGCAAAATCCTTTGGTGGATTCTGCCAGCTTTCAAAAAAATTCTCTACTAAATACATTTGGCTGAGCATTTACATCATATAATTTAACCCCCATATATACTGTCTCAAACAAACTCATTCCACTTGTGAAAAATTGATCAAATGCCGGCCGTCCTTTTCTATTTCCTTTTACATATAAGTTCTTATCATTTCCATTCTTTTCAATAATCTCTAATGCCTTTATCAAATCTGCTGGATCTGTCTGCATATCCGCATGTGTCCAACCAATAAAATCTCCTATACAAACTTTTAATCCTTGTATAATTCCATAACCATATCCTTGGTTTACCTCAACCTTCGTTGTTCTTGCAAAACAATAATTTGGAAGTAATTTTTCCAATACTTGAGCAGAATTATCCGTAGATCCATTGTCCACTAAAACAACTTCCACATCTGTTCTCTTAATAACTTCAGAAAAGCGTTCTAAAATCAACGGAATATTTTCTGCTTCATTATAGCATGGTACAACGATTGATAATTTCATCTTTTAATCCTCTTTTCTAAACACAAAAAATTTTTGACCTAAAAAGTTAATGATTGTGCTCGTTCCTGTTGCACATAAAAAAGCAAATATTGTGCTTGACAATAACCAAAATACAAACTTATTCACTCCCGTGTTAGCAAGCGCAGAACATCCATATAAAATTACATATTTTAAAATTTCAGATATTTTAAAATACTTACTTTCAAATGTCCAAATTTTATTGATTATAAACCCAACTGCAGCACCTACTATATATGAAATTGCTTTTGCTACAGAAAAATCTATGTACGACTTGAGAATTGCATATAGTGCAGCATCTACAATAACCGCACTTCCACCACCAACTAAGAATTTTAAAATTTCTTTCATTTGAAACTTACTTTTCATCCATTTGATCATTGATATACTCCATTACTTTTTTTCTCTCATTGCATCTGCATCCTCTAACGTAAACAATATTGCATGCATTCCTGCGCTTACTGCTCCATCTATATCCTTGCACTTACTATCCCCAAGCATCAAGATTTCATTTCCATCACATTGTAATTTTGCTTTTATACGATTAAACGCTTGCAAAGAAGGCTTTTCCGCCCCTACTTCTTCACTTGTAACAATTGCATCTATATAACTTTCTATACCTAATATTTTTTATTTTTCTATGTTGAATATGAGCTGTAAGATCTGTAAGAATCCCTACCGAAATATTGTTTTGTTTCAACCACTTCATCAAACTTATTACATACGGAAATGGTTTCATTTGTTCAAGCATCGTATTCCAATAAACGTCATATAACTCCAAAGCTCCATCTACAGGATTACACTTAATCTTCTTCAAGAAATATTTGCATATATAACATTCGATTGTGTGCTGCACCTGTATTTTCTAACAAACTTTTCACTTCTTGCCGAGCACTATTAAACCCCTTTTCGAATTCTTCTTTCCCTATTTTGTATCGATTGCAGGCATAATCCTGCAGTCGATGCATTACACTGTGGCATTCATTATAGTTATAAACTGTATTATCAAGATCAAAAACTACTGCTTTTATCATTTATGGCACTCCCTGCATTTTATTACTGATCAAAAGTAACAAAAATAGTATAATCACACCATCCTTTGCATTTATATTTTCATCCAAATTTTCACGTGTAATCTCATCCAATTGTGGAATTACTCTCTCTGCTATACTTTCAATGGGCAACGACATTTCTTCTAAATTATCTGCATCTAAAATCACATATTGATTTTTCAAATCCTCTGAATAATCATATTCTACTGTAATTCCATATGCACGCAATTCATTAACCAATGATTCGATATCAATAGCTGCACTCAACATTAATCGAACACTGATCTTCACATTATAATTCTCCGCCATACAATCTACAAGGTTCTTATCATAATACTTAACAATTAAATCTGCATATTGTTTTTGCGGATAAATAAATTTCAAAGCATCCGGCATTCGTTCTTCAATTGACTTCAGTACCGCTTCCTTCGAATGCCCTCTTTTTTGAAGTATCCCTTTGAATTTTCCAATATCGACGCAAATTTTCATCCGAATCCATATATATCTTTAAATCCAAATTTTTTTTCTTGTCTGTGGTAAATACAAAGCATGTAATCCACACAAAACTACAAATTTTTTGGAAGAAAATCGCTTCGGTCTTGTAAACTTTCCAGTACTATGATCATAATCTACTCGTCTGACCGCACTCCCAGAACGAAGTTCCGACAAATCTTTCGCCTGACGGTACAAATAATTTGCCTTCGGATTTAATGCTGTATATTCATCCCAGAAACGATTTCCCCGTTCCCATTTATGATCTCCATCTCCCTCAATATATATAAAAGATTTGATACCCCCAATCCCTTTTCAACAATATCTATAAACGTTGATTTTCCAGCACCACTATCTCCCGCAATTCCAATTGTAAAGGGAATATTCTTCCTCTTATAAAAAAATTATTACTTGCAACTCCCAAATAATACATAGAAATAATCAAATAAATCAACATGCCTGATAATATCGTAAAAATACCGTTTGCAATAATAGAATTATCACATTTAAGGCATGCAAAACTTTTTCTTTCCTATATATAAATCTACCATTCCACGATTATGTAAGAATATAAAATACAACAAATATATTCCATTCAAGCCTACATAAACTGCAATGTTCTTATACTTTTCTTGATTGATAAACGCAAAAAAAAAAGAGCAAAAAACGGAATAATCCAAACATACCACCCTGGCATAGGTGGACAAAAAGCTAAGAAAACTGCAAAAACAATTCCACAAAAAATTTAAAAACAATTCGCGATTCATATAATTGATTTTGAACGCAAGAAGATATATAAATAAAACGGCAATAATAGGGATATACATTTGAACTGTACCAAAGTCAAACGCAACCTTTGTCAAAACGCTTTGTTCAGCATTGAATAATACAATAAACTTAAACCCTTCTGACCAAACGGGTAACACACCTGCAATTACCCCTATGATCACTCCTGCTGTATAACCTAACGCACATTTTAAGCTATCTCGTTTCTGTATATAGAAGAAAATAATAGGTAAAACCGCCAAAATATGAAATTTACATAAAAAAGTGCTACTACCGTAAATATTACTGCAAATAAATATCGAAGTTTTCTTTCCTTTTTTTGACATCAAAAACGAAAGTGCAATTACCAAAAAGACCATAGGTATCAGATCCAATTGTCCATGCATATAAACAGAATAAATCACAATCGGAGAAGCATAATAAAAAACAGCAATATACCGCCTCTTATCCGGTCGAAAACCAATTAGTACTTTTTTTAAACCTATAAAATCCAGAACAAAACTTGGTAACTTAAACAATACATTCGTCAAAAACAAATTTGTTATTCCAAACAATTTGATAAAAAAACATCCCTGTACTTTCTATCAAAAGCATCATTAGTGGATAAGGAAATGCATTCATTTTTCCATGTGCAAAAAATCTTTGATATACATTTCCTCCATTCATAATAAAATCAGACACAAATGGTTCAAATAATTTATTCTGGTAATCTGATGAACATATCCCCATCAAAATAATTTTTATTATCATGATTCCAGCAATAAACCCATAATATTTCGAATGTGCTTTTTTCTTCTTTTTCATTCGTCTTCATCATTAATCTAATTCCCCGGAATAAAAGCCTTACTATCTGTATATTCTTTCCAATATTTTATCGTTGCTTGATACTCCTCATAATCCTTCGAGTCCCCCATCCAATGTATCTTTCAATTTCAAATACGCGCGCATCCATTCCTAACTCCAAACAATGCTTCATTACCTGATCCACATAAAACTCATTATTCACCCGATCATTTTCTGCAATCATTTTTTCTCTGCTTTTTACAAAATCAGATCCATGTTTAAACCAAAAAGTGGCAACAATAGCATGATCTTCCATCGGAGTATTAGATATCGCTTTCTTTATCGAAATGCCTGAAATTTTACAATTTTCTTCATTATCAACAATCATCCATCCATATGCATCCGGCTTGGTGAGAACAGCTTGGTTATGTCTATATGTAAAAGCCAAAACATCACATTCTTTTTGTCATGGATTCAAATTTTTTTCTGATTAATCACCATACCATTGTCACATCCTGCTATAAGAAGTTCCTCATCATTATCAATCGCATCCTTTGCAAGTAAACAGGTACAAGCCTGCCCCTCTGTCAACTTATCTATTGTTATGAAATTTGCTTTTTGGAAAATGCTCTCTGATTACTGATTCCACCCCCATTCGTTTTATGAAATGTTCTATCGATATAAGTTACATTGAAAGCTTCCATCCACACGCACACCTGGAAGATCCATTGTTGCACATACGACCATTGGATATTCTGTTCCTGTTCTTCGATCAATTGTCGGAATTGCAGGTTTACTAATTTTATACCCCTCATCAGCAAATCTTTGCCCAGCTCCCGCCATTGGAATAATTATATTCATTGTTAAAACCTCCTCGTACATTCTATTCAAAATAAATAGTCTGCCATATCTTCTGGTGTACCCCATTGGCAAAACTTTTCTACATTTGTTGGAACCCATACTTTTTTACCATCCCTAACCATATAGTTATACGGTAGACTCGCATAAAATTCTCCATTTAAAGTTTCATTTGCATCAACAAGTGCCTGACAATATTTTTTCATGATTATACCATTTTTTGAAATAATATACTCCAGGTGAATGTTTCGCCTTTGTTTTCTCTTTTTCAAACGAATACTTTTCACGAATTTCAATCAAATTATCCTCTTTATCAGTAAGACATGATGCATAATAATTTTTTTTCAATTAACAAATGCGGATGAAATCCTGTATAACAAGGGACTGCCCCATCACATCCACGTTCTCTCACATCTGAAACAAACTTCTCATAATCCCATGTCATATAAAAATCACAATAATTAATAATGCAAGGACTTTTTATCATCTATTTTTTCTGATGCTCGAAGTACATCATAAACTGGTCCCTTTTTATCCAATCTTTAATTGCATATATATCAGCCGATGGTGCAATAGCCATTAAACGTTCTTTCATATTTGGTATGGAATCCAAATGTTCCTGCCTACATACAAACAGAATATCTTCTTCCTTCGGATACATGCCTTCAATAATCCACTGAATAATTGGTTTTCCTTGTACCTTAATAAATGGCTTTAATTCTTTATACCCAGCCGCTACAAATCTAGAACCATATCCAGTCATTGGAATAATAATTTTCATAACTGGTCTCCTTTTATTTCATACTTTTTCTATATTTTTCTGCATCCCAATTTAACAAGAAATTTTCTTCCTGTTCAGTCAAAAGCTCACACTCTATTCCTTGATTAAGTTTCATCACTTGCGCACTAAAACTCAAAACACTCTGAATCTCTAATGCTTTACGCACAGATTCTGCATGTATATACACCTTTCCATTATAAACAACCACAACAGGATAGCCATAATTCTCTACAAAATCATCAAATTTGATTCGTGATATTTCATCTGTTTGATACATCATTTTTCCAAGGAAGACAACGCAATCCGGGCAAAAATAATGATACCAAATCCCATGCAAACAATCATAAGTATCTAAAACATTATGATCTGTAACTAGCCACGTAATTCCATCCGGATATAAACTATTTATTTTTATTATGTTGTGATATGCATGCATATCTATTTGTAAATATCCTTCTATTTTTCGAGTAACATCTTCTGTAAGTGCTATAACTTCATCTGCCGTATCTGCACTTGCCAAAAAGCCATGATTCATCAAAAATACATATTTCGGTTCATCTTGATGTATCAACTTATATTTTTTATATTCTGCAAAATATGCTTTTGCTAATTCTACCCCAGGTGTTGCGTATGGAACAATTAATGCATCAGGAAATAATTTTATCAAAATATCTTTTCCATTTTTTCTACATGTTAATGCATTCACCACAATTGGATGTGTATGTAAAGAATATTTACCAGATATAGAATGCAAAAATGTCTCAATAGACGGTCTTGCACCTTCTATAAACGCTTCTTCCAATATTTTTTTTGATTTTTCATCCGTTATGGTACTGAAATCTTCACAATTTAAAAAAGCCTCTTTAATTATTTTTGGATTTACTATTGCATATCCTTCTTGTTCTGTCACATCTGCCAATTGATAACCAGATGCTTTTATAGCCATCTTTTCATCGGATAATTTGTATGCAGAATTTCCACCTCCGGCCTGTACTAAGTCTTCACGCATTCCTGCATATACTGACATTTTCAAAAAATCTTTCATAGCTAGTCTCCTTTTTTGAGCACCTATCACGATACTCTTTTTGTCATGCAGTTTTCAAGGTTCAAAGAACTCTAACTGAGTTCAAAATATATCTAAAATACATTTCTGTACTTTATTCAAAAAAATATCATTTTAAGGCTTAAATTTAATAGTTAGCCTAAATTTTTCACGACACAGTCGTGAATAATTCAGGTTAATTATCAATTTTTTAATTTTAACACAATTTATTGATAATCCTTCTAAATTTGCATAAGCTCTTAACTCGAAATCTGTGCAGCTATTTGAAATGTAAATATTCCTAATTACAACGGTATTATTATTTTTTCAAGATTTCTTTCTCGTCACTTTTTATGTTTCCTTGATTTGAATACACATCAACATATCCCAAAATATTTTCGTCACTATTTCCTACGTAATCATAGTCGAATTCAAAATCATATTTTCCTTTTTTCCTATATGTTCATATATCCATATATTAATTGTCCCTTCCCAGTCGAAACAAATTTTTCCATCACCGTTTGCCTCAAATGACGATTTAAAATGACGATTACTTACGACAACCTCATTCTCTGTAAATTGCTCTTCTCCTTTGTCCCACCAATAGTCAAAATCCTCTTTTTTTTTTTTCCCGCTCCATCGATATATGGAATTATATTTTTTATTCCATATGAATAATGAAATATTATCTATCATTAGTTTTTTCTTTAGGCTCTCCAATCGCATCAATAATCAATTGTTCATCTATGCCTTCCCATTTGCTATCATCTATCAGCACAAAATTTGCATATTCCCAATCATCTGTATTTGTAGAAAGCCATTTATATTTTGAAAAATCATTTGCATTATTGCATGCCGGATTTACACTAATTTTACAATTGGAAGCCAATGTTGTTATATTCGCCACCTCCCACGTTCCATATCCTTTTTTAAACCTTTTTCATTTAATACCTCTACCACTTTTTTCAATACGATTTTTTTTTCCTGTTTTTTTCTCTTCCAGAATTCAATTCATATAAGTTCAATACACATATAACCCCCAATAACACCAGAATCAAAGCTTTATTTTTTTTTAGTTATGCATAATTTATCAAAAATGTTATCAGCTTGTCCTGCAATCAAAACAACAGGTATAAAAAAAAATAATACATAATTCTTGATGTGTATTGTATATCACTCGTTTGTGTATCAATATATGTCGTAAATAATAACACTAAAATTTCTAATACTGCTGATGTAGCAATAACTTGATTAAATTTCTTTTTTTTTTTAAGACTATAAAAACTCTTATATAATGTATAAAATATCCCCATCCAAATAATTAGCTTTATTCCAACTAAGAGCATATCTAGTCCCATTTTTTTTTTCCCAAATATATCAAATCCTAAAAACATATATAAGTTCTTCAACACAATATTCTAATCTTTCAAACAGCTCAGAACTATTTACAACCCCCCACAGACGTAGTACTATAAGTTAATTGAATTCCCCCATAGAGTTCTACAATTTTAAAAATTGCTTTGGCTAACAAAGTCGTTCCAATGGTTAAAAAAAGATTAATTAAAATTTTTTTTTTTCATCTTTATGTTTCTTTATTATTAAATAATATCCATAAACCAATACAAGCGGTATGGCTACAAAATATATCATTAATCCATCTGAAAAAACTCCGAACATCAAACAAATCAACGCCACTATCATTGATTTTATCTCGATTTTTTTTTTCATCTATAGATTTTGTAGAAATCCATAGATATATATATCCTAAAATTGCTACATCTACATGATATCCAGCATATATTCTATTTGCCTGTGAAAAATAACAGGACATTGATAATAATATAACAACCAAAAAAATTCTTATATATCTTTCAGTATTACTTTTTTCTGCGTTAAGAAAATACACCATCAACGATAATGTCAACGAAAACGCCGCCCACACAAACGCTGAAACTATGTAAATCAATTGTACAGAATATCCTATTATTTTTCCGAATAAGCCATAAATTAAAGCCGTAAAATAAAAAGTATTTGTTGATCCATACCATCCTTTTAAAAATACATTTCCATTTAGGATATCCTTCCCTGCAATCGCATAATAAGCATAATCGGAATTATAACATTGTGAATTGTTCTCGATTCCAATATAATATACTACTAATTCTATAAAAAAAATCAAAGAAAAGAAGAAAAAGTTCTTTTTTCTGTTTTTCTTAATATATTTCATATTAATCTTTGTATGATAATTATCACACATTTCCTTTTTTTTTAATATTGTGTTTCAATATAATCCAGCTACTATAGACCTTTGATTCCTATAGTTTCACTACTCAACTGAAGTATGTTACCGCTATCTTTATTTAAATTTTTTATACTTAACAACAAAGAACCTTCTAACACACAGATAAAACTATTTGGGATTAGCCCCAACGCTTTCACTACTATTAACTATTTTATCAGCTATAAAGCTTTCAATTTTATCTACTATTAATTTTCCTACAACTTCATTATCAAAATCTGCTAATCGTTTTCTTTTTGTCCCAATATAATATCATTTCTGCATGTATCATTCTGCATAAGATCATTCATCTTCATAGCAATCAATTCAAAGTCTTTATTAGCAATTCCAACTCCTGTTCCTTTCAAAGTATCTGGCACTGCACATTTCAAATATGCAACTATTGGTACATCAAAAAACATTGCCTCAACCAGAGGAACACAGAATCCCTCATGTTCGCTCATGCAAATAAAAAACATCTGCAATTGTATAATAAGCCAATATTTCATCAAATGGTATATGTCCTGAGAAAAAGACATCTTCAACTTGCAATTTGCTAATATGTTTTCGGAGAAATTTATAATATTTATCTTCTTCATTATAATTTCCAACCAAGAACAATCTTGCATCTTTATCATACATCATCTTATATGTAGCAAATGCAGAAATAACATCCTCAACTTTCTTATTAGGTGCCATCCTTCCAACAAAAATAATATTATGTCTTCCGTCTGAATATTTATCAATTACAGATTGACTTGGTTTCTTCTTATAATCATCAAATTGAATTAAGATTGGAACCACCTCTATCGGGCAAGTATATCCCATATTTATCAAATCTTGTTTATTAAATTCAGATACCACTATTCCATAATCAATATAAGGAGCCAATTCTCTAATCTGTTCCAACCCCTTTTTTAGTATTCATTTCAGCACCCAAATCAAATCCATGGAAAAATTTTGGAGGTGTAACATTATGATACCTTATAATAACCTTACACGGAACTTTTTAATCAGTTCACATAACGGATCTTCTGATGCAAAATGATAAAAAACAATATCATCCTCTCTCAATTCTGGCAATTTATCAATAAGAAAGGCAGTTCCAACTTCTATTTTACTATGAATACTATTTGCAAATATTGCTGTAACAATATTTTTTTCTTTTTTTAAAAAAATTTTGTATCGCCATTACATCATTGCCTACAGCATCTCCAAAATTTTAACGAAGAAACAATTTGAAACACTCTTTTTTCCCTTTAGCCTCTGATATTTTCAACAATTTTTTATTACTTTGTTCTTCACAATCTTTTAAAGCAGCTGCTTGAATACCTATTAATTCACATTGAATCCTATAAATATCTTCAACTGCAAGCTTTAATAGATTTATTATATTCGATTTGCTGTTCCCAATATGGTCTTATAAACCAATACGTCATTTTTCTAATGAAACGTTTAATTGTATATTTTACTCCTATGGCATTTGGAATTTTTGTATCTTCGATACATTTATATCCTTCAGCATTTTCGAGATTCTTTTTTTAAGCACCCGATATCTTTCAAAATTTTTTTCATTCATTCTTATATTTCCTTTATCTTTTCAATTAGTTCATTATTAAATTTTTCAACAGCAATTTTATCTATATATATAGAATTAATTCCAGTAAAAGCATATTCAATATAATTTTTCTCCTCGTAAAAATTCACCTGCTTTATCATCGCGATCACCAATAACCAAATATGGATGGTATTCGATATTTTCAAGTACAATAATTATTGGTCTGAATTTTTCAAAATCTATTTGTCTCAATATTTTCTCTTCAATCCCTTCTAAATCAATAGAAAGAATATCTATTCCCTGCTTGAAATATTTTTCTAAAATTTCATTTACCTTAATAGTCTCTACATTATATGTCTGCTTTTATATATATTTCAGGATTCGCTCTCATTGCTTCTTGCGCTGATTCCAAGCTCACCGTACTCAAACCATCACCCGACATCACATAAAAATCAATATTTTTTTTCATCTTCAAATGCTATCGCTTTATTAACAATTATATCTCTCGGTCTTATTTTTTTAATTCGTCAATCAATTCAGGATTTGCTTCAACTAATACACCACTGGCACCATTTTCATAATACGCATATGAATTGCTCAATTCTTTAGCATGATTCGCTCCCAAATCAAGATACCGAACTTTCTTTAAATCAATTCCTATAAAATTCAAAACATATGATATAATTGCGTCTTCCCCAGACTGCGAATATGTCTTTTTATTATGGATATTCCGCTGAATATCTACATCTAAATAATCTTCCATATTCATTTTTTCTAAAGCTTTATATAACTCATCCACTTTTCTATTTAAAGCTGATATTTCTTTTCGACTCCATTCCTGAAACACTGTATTTGCTTCATGATATTTTTCGTTATCCTCAAAACGGCTTTGTCCATTCCTGAAATTTCGTATTCGCTTCATGATATCTTTCATTATCCTCAAAACGGCCTCTTGTCCACTCCTGAAATTCCGTATTCGCTTCATGATATCTTTCATTATCCTCAAAACGGCCTCTTGTCCACTCCTGAAATTCCGTATTCGCTTCGTGATATCTTTCATTATCCTCAAAACGTTTTCTTGTCCATTCCTCACGTTCATGTATATCATCAATCTGTTTTTGTTGACTTTTCAAACTATTTTCCAGATTTTCAATTTTTTTCAAACATAATTTAAATATTGCTCCTATTTAATCTCTTTATTATTTGACAACCATTTAGTTTCAATTCTCACTAATCCATCATCTCTTTTATACCGAAAAATTTGGAAATCTTTTTACATTTCTTATATCATCATATATCTCTATACTATCTTTTGAATGGATAGCAACATCTAACGTATACCTTCCATACATTAATGGTAAATAATCAATATGAACCTGAATGACACCTTTCTTTTCCATACGAATCAAATGATTTGTTTCAATATCTATATTTGTTCCAAAAACAGTACACTCCATCTTCTCTAAATATTCCAATACCGACATTCGCCTCTAAATTCTCTACATTTGATTTATATTCCATGATAATATCCATTTTATCTCCTGTAACAAATGAATATTTTGGTTTTCCCATATCATCAATAATTTTAACATTGGTAAACTCTATTTTTTCTTATTTCCCATTCTAACAGCATAATCTAAACAATAATTCGGCAATTTTTTCCTTCACATTACTGTTTGGGATATTTTTTTCTTCTAAATCTGTCCCTTGATGTTCTATTACATTTTCTGAATTTATTACTTTTCCTTGTTCAACATCATCTTTTTATAACTTCTCTATTATTACGTTCTTCCTTTACATCAATCCTTTCTCCTCCCTGTTCCGATACAGAATTCTCCTGTTCTATTTCCTCTCTTTCCTTTTTCAATACGTTCTTTTCGCTCATTTTCCATTAAGCATAAATACTTCTCATGAACAAATTTAGGAATTCCATCCTCCCTTATTTTTCCATCATCAATCCATATTGTTCTATCACAAATTTGTTCAATTTGTCCCAATGAATGAGACACGATCACAATTGTAGTTCCTTTTCTTTTTATCTCTTTTAGTTTTTCAAAACATTTTTGTTGAAAATTAACATCTCCCACCGCTAATATTTCATCAATCAGCAATACATCCGCATTAACATTGATTGCGACAGAAAAAGCTAATCTCTCATATACATACCCGAAGAATATGTTCTAACAGGATTATCAATATAATCTTCTAATTCTGAAAATCTAATAATATCATCAATTCTACTATTAATTTCTTTTTTGACAGTCCAAAAAATTGCCGCATTTGTATAAATATTTTCACGGCCTGTCATATCCTTATGGAATCCGGCTCCTAACTCAATCAAACTAGACACCCGTCCATTTATTCTAATACTACCTGAATCTGGGTAAATAATTCTAGTCAAAAGTTTCAAAGTAGTACTTTTTCCGCATCCATTATGTCCAATCAGTCCAACCGCTTCTCCTCTTTTAACATTAAATGAAATGCCATTTAAAACACATCGTCTTTCATATTTATCACGTTTTAACATGAGTCTTTCTTTTAAAGAATCGCCCCTATCAAAAATATATTTTAAAAGATTTCACTAAATTCTTTTTACTTCAATTACATTTTCATCTTGATCCATTTGACAATTCCTATAGCCCTTCTGCAAATCCTTTTTTGCAATTTTCTAAATATCACATACCCCAAAACCAAAAAAACAATTCCAACACCTGTAGCCCATATCAAAGTATGTAACTGAGGTATACGCTTATAATATAAAATATCCCTATATGCCATAATAATGGGTGTCATTGATTTAAATTCCAAATAAACATCAAATTTTCCGGCACCCATTCTGCCGGATACATTACTGGTGTAACATACTGCCACGCCATTGTAACAATTGATAAAATATAAACCAAATCTCTAAAATATACATCTAAAGCAGCTGCAATAAATGCAAATCCTAAAGCAAGAATAAATTCAACTATCATAATGATAGGTAAATATATTAAAGCTCTCAAATTCACTCCATATCCAGAAACAATTAAGACACCAAACACTGCAATAAAAAACTAAAATCATATTAACAAAAGCACTTGTAACATACGCTATAGGCAATACTTCTCGTGGAAAATAAATTTTTTTCACCATATCTCCCCGAATCAACGACACTTTTGTACTGCCGCCTACTATAGATGAGTTAAAAAACATCCATGGTACTAATGCAACAAATAAGAATATATAGTAATCCTTAATATCAGCCCTGAGTATTGTTGAAAACACTAACGTATATACAGCCAACTGTAATAACGGATTCACAAAAGTCCAGGCAAATCCTAACACCGACGCCTTGTATTTTCCCCTAAGTTCTTTATGTACCAAGCTAAATATCATCTGCCGATACTGTACAAACTTTTAAGACTCTCCATTCTAATTCCATATCTCCTTCAACCGTTCTCTAATTACTCCCGCTGCATGCTCCATTCCTAGAATATTCTCTGCATATTTCTTTGCATTGTCCCTAATCTTCTCATAAAATGCCTTATCCGCGTACAGCTTTTCTCATATATCCCGCCGCCTGATCTAAATCTGCATCCGCCCACCTATTTCCTGCTTTAAATGGTGGAATATCTCTTTCAATTGTAATTAATTTGTAATCCACCATACAGGCTACATCTTTATTCATAAATTCTGTATTAGATGACCAATTAGTCGCTATCGTAGGAGTTCCAAGGAGCATTGCCTCTGCAAGCACAAGACCAAATCCCTCTGCACGATGAAGAGAAACAACCACATCCACACATTTTGTTAAACTGTTTACCTGATCTCTATTTAATGTACCTTCAATTAAATAAACATTTGTATAGCCATCTAATACATTTTGAATCTTTTTTTTTTAGATTCAGGCGTTGGATTATTGATTTTAATAACCAATCCAACATTCTTATTATTCTTATCAAATGCTCGTTTAAATGCATTGAGCACACCAATTGGATTCTTTCGTTCCATACAACTACTTTGATCATACATCATAAGGTAGAGAAATTTGTCCTCTGAATTCCAAAATCTGTTCTACTATATGGCTTTTTCTATATTTACAGCTACATGATATGGCATACAATGTACTGGAAGTGTTGTTTTTCTTTCGAATTGCATTACAAACAAATTCTGATGGCGCCCATATTTCATCTACGCAATTAAAACAAGGTACCCACTCGTCAGGAAATTCTTCTAGCTCCCACAACCAATATCCTATATTATACCGATAATTCCATACAGAAGCATCCTGTTGCATAAAGGCTAATCCAAGTTCATGTGGATTAATATGTATCAAATTAACATCATAGGGAAGTTCTTTTGATATCCTTTTTCTTGCCATGAATGATCTCCTTGTCCTTCTGCTCCAAGTTGTTCATACCTATAAATATTTAATGGAAAACCCGTTTGATCCAATGCAGAAGCTACCAACCGACAGCTCTGTCCCAAACCGGATTCTGCAAAAAATATTTCCTATCAAATTCACACCATGTTCGTATCGTCCATTCTCATACGGAAGAATATTTATTTTTTAAGTTTTTCATAGCTTTTTGCTATCATTCTTTGTTTCATCTTCCGCAATAATGAAAGTGGAATCAACTTTATTAGTACTGGCTTTAATGTTCCTGTAATATTTAGTATACTAGTTTCGATATTCCATTCATCTTTTTTACTCCATTACTTTTTGCAATAATTCTGCAAACACCTTTTGGTAGCGTTCTGTCATCTTCTCCTGGGTATATTCCAATTCCACCATTCTTCTTGCATTTATTCCATACTCCTTGCGAAGTTCCTCGTTATCTGCAAGTTTGTCCATCGCATCCGTCAATGCCTGCACATTTCTTGGTTCAACAGTCAATCCTGTTTTTCCATGCACACTTACATACGGCACACCACTTGGCAAATTTGTATTAATGACTGGCTTTCCAAATACCATTGCTTCTATCTGAACCAGCGCAAATGCCTCAGCTTTAGATATCGAAGGGAGTACCAGAAAATCACATTCTTCAATATACCGTATCTTTTTCTTCTTCTGACACCATACCCGTAAATATTACATTTGTCAAATTCATTTCCTGTGCCTTTTTCTCCCACTCTTCCTTCAATATTCCTCCCCCAGAAGAGTCAATGTGCAATTTTGCATTTCATCTTTCCGAATGCCTGTAGCAATATATCGCAGCCTTTGTACCATACCATCCTTCCCATAAATAAAATATGAATGGTTTCTTCCTTCTTTTTTTTTTATCTCCCTGCTTCTCCAGATATTCTTTTTTCCTTTTTTCCAAATAACTATTTTCCACGCTAAATGGTATAACCGTACATTTTTCTCTATATTTCATCAGCAAAGTAGAATGTATGATATTTCCTTCAGATGAGACTAATATCCGATCTTTTTTTTTTAAAGTGTTCTCCACCAATGAACGATAAAATAAAGCTAATATTTTATATCTTTCGAAATCACAATGCCACCATACTACAAGTTTTCCTTTGACTAATCCAAGTAAAACCGCCAGGTCGATCATCGGATATGGAAAATGATAAATCGTTATATCAGAATTTCTTGTTCTTCTGTGTACAGCCTGAAGAAATCGAATAGAAAACGGTGTCGACGCGAAATCAAACAACTGACTGCATCGATATACAGGGGACTCCATTATACTTCTCAACGGTTGTTTTTTTCCCTCTTTTAGCTTGGCACACAACAATTTCCTGTTTTTCCTTTTTCATGGCATTCGCAATGCTTTCCATTACGGTAGCGATCCCACCACCATTGTCTGGCCAATATATTTTAAATAATTGTACTATTTTCATATGATTATCCTTATTTTACACTGTCAATGTTGCAGACAACATCACAATTATACCCCAATTCCTTCAATAATTCAATGTTCGACATATCTCTGTCGTATTCTGTCTGTACACAGTCTTGGAAGACTTCAAAACATATTTTTTATTTCATTGTAATACTTTTGAACCCTTTTCCATCCCAATACATCAACAGCCCCAACCACAAAAGTCAATATCCAACTAATTAAAGTAATAAACACACCGCCCAAATCATCTGCCCTGACCACACTTCCATTCATCGCGCGCATAAATATCTCATAAAGAAATGGCTGTGCATCTTTAAAAATAAAAATATTTTCAACCCATTCATACAGTATAAATACGGTCATACTCCCCATGATGGCTAACAATACAATCATCTTTACAATCGCCCAAAACAGATTCTTCCCCTTTTTATCATTTTCCAAGCTAACCACACGCTTCTCAAGGTCATTATCCGTTTTCTCATCTTTATCCTCTACCATCTCTACCTTGTCATCCCCGGTCACCGGAGCAACATTTTCTTTCGATTGCTCAACAACCACCGGACGAAATGGAATAATTTCTTTTTCCGGCTCGCATGTCATATGAAAGATATCCGGATACGTCTCTTTTTTGTATACTGCATAAAGTCATCCTTGGAAACACTGTAAAACGGTCTCCCCTCGTTTTCTACCCGTGTCGGTTCCAGGATTGCCTGACAGTGATAGCATTGATACGAAGCAGCAAATCCATCACATACCAAGACATTCTGACTATGGCATTGTGGGCAGCTATAGTGCAGTTCTTTTTCGAACCAGATTTTTTTTGCACACAGAACCTGCAGCATACTTTTTGGTATATGTAATTTCCAGATCCAGCCGTTCACTCAGGCCCCTGCGTCGTAAACTGCTTACATTGCCTTTGTGTCAACTGCGGCAGGATTTTCATGCATTGCCGAACCGCTTCTCTTTCGTTCATACTCTTTATAAAGCCCCCATATCTGCTGGAATTCTTCTTCCGAATAATATTTTCCTTCCAAAATGTGCAGCGTCAGAAACTGATAATTATCAGCTTCATATTTCACTTGTAATACCCCTCGCGCTCTTGGAAAATTGACCGTCAGGGGAAATAATTCTTTTCACGATATCCAAAGAATCCCTGATACACATAAACGTCTTGGCATCATAAATACAATCTACACCATTTTCTCCTGTTAAGTTTGCCGACAGATTATCTCTGTCACTGAATCGAATTTTTGATATATATTTTTCATCGCTTGGAAGAAGCGTATTCAATGCATGATCTTCCCGGTAATCATATAATGCAGTCTGTTGAATCAGGCGATATAGTTCTTCCTCTAAATTAATGATTCCATCCGGCATATATAATTTTCCATCTTTTTTTGTTCCACATGGTGCAATGGAATATTTTGTAATATTGCATCGATAATGCTGCTAAGGCTCCCTCGCTTATCATCAATCTCTTTTATATTTGGAAGCCGTTCAAAAAACTGGTTGAACAATTCTTTGCTCATGTCATACAATACATTCTGAGGATCAACCTCTCTATTGTTGTCCAATTCCAGTTCTAATGTTTCTTCTACTATACTATAGATCTTATCAAGCTGAATCTGCGGACGGCTCTCCTGTATAATTCCATGCTGATTCCATACTTTAACAATCATGCAGCGCTGTTCCAGGTCAATAGTTACCGGAAGATAGGAACACTCCTCCTCGATCGGACCGGCAGAATCTTTTAACATGCAGAATACAAAAATCAGATGCACCCTGATTAAATTTCCATTCCTTCTTTCTTCCTGTATCGCTGCAAGCTTCGTGGAGTCTTCCTTCGGTGGAATCGTCTCTATGATCTGGTTGTATGCCCAATCGGGAATCTGATATTTGCGCATAAGTCTGCCCCACGAATCCCTGCTCTTTAAGCGCAGACAGGTCGAAGCAGTTAATGAATACACGCGCATCAATCGATGATGACCATATAATAATTCTTGAAAGAAAAAATCATTCAGATCCTCAACAGAAATCAATCCGCTTTGACAAAGCTGTTCTAGCAAAACCCGCTGGTCGAAAAAAGACAGCCTCTGCTCATTTGCAATTTTCTGTTCGGTAAGAAATCTATTCAGGCTTGTTGATGATATATTATCGATAAGTTCCTTAACTACATGCATTCCCTTGTCCTCTGTCTTCCGTAACCCCCAAATCAATAAATATTATTTTTTTTATTATATCACGAACCTTTATCTTACTCAATGTAAAAAAACCAGTCAGACTTATCATCCAACCGGTTTTTCCAGAAAAATCATTTTTTATTCCTTCACCCACAAATTCTTTTTCCAACGCAATTTGGCATTATACATACTATTCACTCGAAACTCAAAAAATACTGCGTATATAAATTCTCACATAATTTTAAAACATCCGTTTGTGAAAAATCTTTTAATTTTTCCATAAACAAATCTACAATATAATTAGAATACTTTTTTTTTCTCTATATTTTCCGTCTGCATTTATCACATCTTCAAGGAATTCCACCAACACGTTCGTTTTAAAACCAATATCATTCAATCGAAACTGATTAATATGATGCTCTATGTAATCAATATCATTCTCATCGTATTGGTATCTTGTACTTGGAATAAACTCTGCATTTTTCACATCATACTGCAGACAATATTTCAATTGTGAATTTATTCCATGTACGCCATGTGGTTGTAAAATAATCCGTGACACTTTACCATATTCCTGTTTTAATTCTTTATATGGGTCACATTCCTGCTTGCACATTTTCCCACTACAATTCACTTTTTTTTCTCGAAATAATTCTATCTGTGGAAGGATTTTTTTTTACAACGTTCTTCTTCTCCAGTCCTTTTTTAGTGACTGATTACAGTGACTACACGTAAGCGCAATATTTTGAACACATTCTTCTAAATGTTCTTCATCTAATTTCTTTTCAATACTATGTTCAAGATTTCCTGTGTCTACTCTATCACTTTTAAGTAGGGCATAACAATACATACAATGATTTTTTGCTTATATTCCTTAGCAATTCTAATAAATTTTTCCCGGCCTTGTTTTTATATCCATACTCAAATTTTTTCCTCATAAGATGGCGAAAAATCAGGAATATCCAATAAGAAAAAATCGTTTTTCACACATTCCACTCCTCAATTTGTTTTATGATCATTTTCTGTACCTTTGTAATTTTTCCTGTCTTTATAGTACAAAGCTCATTTTCACATTCTTCATTCCAAATGCCCGACATTTTATTGTTAAATAACACGCGCAATTTTGTATCAATTACCTCCTTTGATGTTTTTTTCCTTTTCAATTTTGAAAACATCCTTAAACAAGTCATATACTTGTGATATGCTCCTAAAATCTCCTGCATCTAACACTTCATAATTCGTATTTCTCAGTAAAACAATATTAGCATTTTCTGTTTCAGCAATCAGATCTGCGGAATGCGTTGTTACAATAAAATTTAATGTAGGAAAATTTCCCCTTAGAAAATCAAATATTTTCCCACAATTTTTCACAGATAAAAACTCATCTATTTCATCTATAACAACCGTACCTTCGTGCATCGTATCCTCATAATACAAAATTTCCAAAAAAATTCTGATTAAAGCTTGATAACCACTTGATAAAATAAATCTTTCATCATTAACGTAAACTACTGCTCCTGTTAGTTCCTGTTTTACTTCAAATTCAATCCGTAAAAAATTCTGCATAAGTTTTTCTAATCGATCTTTATAATTAAAATAAAAATCTTCAATAGCCCTCGGTGTACCTCTGTAATAAAATGAATCTTTATGGATTAAAAATATCTTCGCTCAATCGAGTATCGTTTATTTCAGAAGAATATGCTATTTTTTCTTTTTAAAAAGAAATTTGTTTCACATCAAATTCGCGATTCACTGCATCAATAAAATAATATTTCTGCCTGTCACTATTCTCTATGACACCTTTTAAAACATCCGATTTACCACTGGAATTATCGCCCAATAAAATGGTATCTTTATATGGCAATTGTTCACTAATCATTTTTTTTTACATAAATCACTGACCATAGCCTGATAACAAGTCATATATCATTTTCCACCTTTTATTCATATTTGTGCGTGAAAAGGTTCGCGCATTCATTGTACTTTTTTATTCCTGCATCTTCAGAAATGTCATTATATATTTCATCCGTAATTAATACATTAATATGTGTTTTTTCTAAAACCACAAAAATCCCTTCCGTAATCAAAACCTTATTAAAGTTTTCACGGCTAATATCTAATCTACAAAAGAATTTTTCTAAACTTTCCTGATATTCTTCGACTTCTTCTGACGTAAAATAAAATGCCTGCTCCGTAAAAACATCAATAAACTCTTTAATTGTACCAGAATCTCCTTTTATCTGAAAATCCATTCCATCATATTTCACAAACTTTTTTCATAGCACAAAAAACGATATAGTTTTTCCATATCATCATATTTGTCACTCATATGACCATACAATTTTCTCCATTTGAGATCATTTCGATTTATAGCATCTATCATTTTGCTAAATTTGCAAGGATATACGCCATTTCTCATTTCCTGATCTGACAAGCGTGTTCCACCATTATTAAGGTTTGTAAATATTTTGTGCAGTGTAGCTTCTGGATTATCTATCATTGATGTTTTTATTTCTACAACTGAAATAGTAGTGTAATCAACTTTTCTTTTGATGTCTTTTGGAAGTGTCGCATAGGTAATATCACATTTTTCCTTTCAAAAATCATATAAAATTTCGTTGGAACAATATCGTATTTCTTTGCAAGAAAGCTTCTTCAAAATTACTTGTGTGATCAATATCCAGTTCTCTGTAATCAAATACGTTTTGTTGCGTATCCGCAAAAAATCTTCCAATATAATAAAAAAAATACAGACTCATCACTCTCTGTTGACCATCCAAAATTTCAAGCTGTCCATTTTCATTTCGGAATGCATAGATTGGTGGAATTGGTAAATCCCGAAGGAGGAAGTTGCCAATTCCTCAACCTGTTCTTTTGTCCAACGATATTTTCTTTGATATTCTGGAATCACAAAAATATTATCCTGTACTCCTTCTACCAATGACTTAAATCCCATATCTGTTTTATATTGTTGAATACTGATTTTTTCTATATATCTCATTTAAGGAAGTTTCTATTAGTTCATTTTCCTGTGTCATATATTCTCCACTCTTTATTCTTAATATTTACAGTTTCAGTTTATTTATTATAGTAACACACTTTAATCATATCTACCACACCCATTCCTGCCGAATCTCATTCATTTCACCACTCATCTGCTGCAATCTCTTTCCAGCGCTGCACGCCTTTTTCCCCCGCTTGTCTCTGGCATCTGATACATCCGGAACGCAAGAGACATGCATGCTTTTCGGGCATGCAGGATATCCTTGACCGGCATATCACAATCCTGCTCGACTCGCAGAGCGTCTGCAAGCATTTCCAGACATGCATCCATGTAGTTCTGGTTGTCGCGTTGCCGTATGATCTGACAATCTGCATAAACCAGATTATGAAGAAAGTATATCGCAGACACCAGCCCCGGTGTCTTTCGGTACCGCAGGATATTCAGGAATTCATTCAATAGAACCTGTGCCTCCTCTGCCGTGGGATGTGCAATAATATACTGATAAGCTGCAGTCTGTGCCCCTATCGTAAGTTCTTTTTCATAAGAATGCATTTCTTTGCAAATGGATGCTATCAGAGTATCGCTATTAGCTATCTGAATTTCCAGTTCTTTGATGCTGATATTGTACGCACACATTTCCTGCAGCATTGATTGTAATTGTTCGGATACAAGCGTACTTATCATACCTGTATTGCGGCACAACGCAGCGGCCGTTTGCTCTATTTTCTGTGCCCGGTTCCGAAATTCGTCTGCTGCAAAGCTCTCCGAGCACACCTGTTCTAGTTTTCCTCTTAAAATACACCAATATGCCTGCATATCCTGTAGAAGCTTGTTCCGTTTCCTTTTGGCTCCAATATCCCGGTTCCATATTTTCACAGACCAGAACCAGCTCATCCAGATAAGGGATTTTTCCCATTGTACTTCTACATCCCTGCTGATCTTCAAACTGATCCTGCAAACGCCTCGATAGAAACCATTGTTTGATAGATTTTACTGGAATATTTGCATCCAGACACGGTAATTTTTCATAAGCAAACAGGTGCAGATCCTTTCCCTCCGGAAGCCCTGTTGTCTCTGATACATAATGCCAAAGTAATGCAGCATATGCCTGCTGCTGTTTTTCATCCAATAGTTGCAGACGGTTTTACAAGGTTTCCAGGCGAAGCACTTTGGTTCTCCATTCATATCCTGCCTCAGACGGGATTTCCAGTAACCAGGCTATAGTTTCTGGTCTTACAATACACTTTCTCTGCAACGGACCGATATCTTCTTTCCGGAAATAATAACTGAAAATGTCAATTCCATCCCCATGTCCATGCATGGTCTTGTGCTCTACAATTTTTGTCTGCAGCATTACGTCCAGCATTTGTGACTTCTTCGCTTCAGATACATTTTCCATAATTCCAACACCCAACTCTGCCATCGAAAATGATACCGGAAGTTCTTCTGATTCCATCAATTGTTTTGCAAGCAATAAAGCATCTTCCTGCTGTGCATCTGGGCATCGGCTCATAAACCGGATCAGCAGTTCGGGAACATTTGAGAATATCTGTGTAAGAATTCCCCCTGCCTGTGGACGTTCCTGATCCGCCATTTCTTCCATATTGTCCGAAAGAGCATGAATCAGAAATGCAACCATATTTCCCCGCTACATCCGGTGAAAGTGTACACAGCCATGCGCGATCCACCAATGTTTCGATCGTTCTGCTGTAGCACCCACGACACAGCAAAAATAATCCAAGGTAATCCATCTGTTCCAACACTGCTTCGATCCATGGCTGTTCCAAATCTCCCAGCAGTGTGACATACCCACATTTTAATGGTAATGCCAGCTTATCCAACAAGCGGTAAAAATGGTATGCCGGTTCACATGCATTGCCCGTTCCCTGTATGATTGTACGATATTCCTGATTTAACGGAAACGCTTCTCTCTGCTCGTACTTGCGCACATGCCAGCGAAGCAATTTATGTTGCACGTTGTCTTTCCACATTTCCCAGTCAAATAATGCACAATTACTATCTATATCTTCCTGTATCCGATGAATTTCTTGTAAATGAATTTCAAATTTCTGCGTATAATCCCATTTTCCTGTACACAAAGCATATATAATTGCAGAATACTCACTCTGAGCGTTTTGAAATGGACAGTCCATTGCTCCCGTTCGATATCTCTGCGTCCTGTATATCCTGCATAAGCTGCTGCAATGCAGGAATCACACTTTCTAGTTCATCCAGTTCCGCCTGTAGCCCCAATATCTGCAAACGCTGTTCATAATGTTCTTTGTTCGGATGACAATGGGCAATTGATCTTCGCATTGCCGGAATTTGTAATCTATGATACTCCTGTTTTGCTTTCTCTAACTGCAGATCTATGGTTCCGTTTACCCCATAAGACTCATACGCTTTCAGTCTCGTATAGATATTTTTCCACGCTTCTGTTCTTCCCTCCTCTCGATATACACGAAGCAGTACCTGACCAATATAAAACCATTTCTTTATATTTTCTGTTTCATATATCGCAGATTCGTGACTCCAGCTTTTGATTTCCTTTTCATAATAATTGTCCCAGATTATGGACAAGTGATGGATCTCATAATCGGAATACAAATGCATACATTTTTCGTAGCGCCATGCAAGTTCATATGCAAACAGAAACATCTGATTTAAATTAACAAATGTATGGCTTTTTGCAACAGTCCTTCTTCTCTCTTTTTTTGCTGATTAGTTCTGCGCATATGTTGTAGGGAAGAATGTACCACCCCGGATAAACATTACGTTCTTTCTTCCATGCTTCGGTAAGCTGACTGATATCTTTGTACCGGTTTTCTTTTTGGTCCAAACAGTCCTTCCACCTGTTGATCGGATAAATCCCATTTGGCTATTTGCCCCTATATCCGTCCACCATTCTGCTGCATGTTTTTTCTCTGTCTCCGGTCTCTTTTCTGTCTCCATCCTCTGTTGCAGACGTTCTTCCTGGTTCTGTCGGCTCCCCATATCAATGATATTTTGTGTCGCACGCTCTAACCGATCCATTCGGCTGTTCATTTGTTCCATTCCCTGACCAATTTCTTCAAGCCGTGATCTTCCATAAATTTCCGGCAGAATTTTACGGCATTTGTCTGTTACAATCTCCACAAAACGTTGTTTTTACTCGTTTCTTTATTATCCTCAGACATAGCACTCCCATTGACTAAGTTGTCGACACAGATCACGAGTCTTTCCAACCACGTGTAATCATCTCCAGTGCGCATGTGTTCTGCCAGTAATTTCATATTTTCTTCACAAAATATAACATTGCGAAGTTCCGTTTCTTCGGTTCCATACCGCCGAAACTCCCTGATTTGTTTTCCGGCATCCACAAAGATTTGGGTAAACTGGTGTTCATTCAAAAATTTTAATCCCATTGTAACCGGGATTGCCTTCCAGTCTCCTGTGCATATTTGTTTTATGATTTCTGTTTTTGTATCGTCCATGGGTATTCTCCCTTATTTATGGTCTTTTTATCTTTTGGAAATCATTTTTCAATCGTACTCTTTCCGTTACAGTTCACAAGTCACCCTGCAAACTGTAACCGCTCATTTTGGCAGTTTACCCTTCCTGCTTCAATCTGCTCATCGCTGATTGAAACTCCCCCTCTCGGATCAGCAATTAATATCTCCAATTCATGAGACGTTCTCCAGCAATTTACAGCTTCTACAACGTCAAGCATGATCTCCAATGCCTCACGCAGCTCATCCACTGTCACAATAACAAAATTATCCCCCGGATATCTTGCATCATAATAATAGTCTTTGAGTAATGCCAGATCCTTCCTCTCTAATTGCAAGGAAGTATCCACCCTTTTAATCTCATCGTATAAGGCGCGCAAATTATGGGATGTCATTAGTTTTTCAATTCCAGTACAAACCAGTTCTGCCACAGATTTCAACATTTTTTCTGCAATTTGCTGTGCCGAAGTTGCAGCCGGATTGCAGTATACAGGTGACACTGCATCCCTTAAATACCAGAATTCATTGCACGCAATAGAATAATAAGAATTTGCCTTTATCATATTTTCAACTCCTTATAATCTCTTCTTAACTGTTGTGTAAACTTTGAATTATCATGTTCGAAATACTGCGGTGTTACAAAAAACCACATCCGCATGCAACATCTCGAGTTCTTCCCGCAAGGCTCCCATCATCCATCTTTCCGGTTTTTCCGGAACTATGATGCAAAAAGTCGATATCACTGCTGGCCTTATAATCATTTCTTGCGTAGCTTCCAAAAATCCCAAAACTCTGATATTTGATACTCGAATTTTTAATAATATCTACGCACTTGTTCAACCGGTCTTTAAAATCATTTTCAACAACAGGTGACACGTACGACATCCCTAAACCTCCACTCTTTCTATTAATCTGTCCTATCACAGTTTCTACAGATTCCACCATTTTTTATTCTTCATGATATCTTCTATCAATTATAAGTTATGCAATTACCCGGGACACAAATTGGCGATTTTTTTCCCATTCTGATGCTCAAATTGAAATTCGAATTCCAATGTAACTTCCGAACTGTTCACCATATTATTTTCCCCTTCAAAATATACATAACCATCAAGAGAAACATCAGCTTCCAATATGCCTCTCACAATCGTACATGTATCATCCTCTTCCTGTTCTACCCGGACAACTTTGACATTTTCTATTTGATCCAATTCTGCATAGTCAACATATGTCTCAAACGCTTCATCCAATTCCTGACCTTCCATGTTCATAACAGAATCGTCAATTTCATTATACAAGTCATCCCAAAATTCGTTTTCTATGATTGTAGCGACCAGATTTCTATCATATTTCACGTATATCAGTCTCCCTGTGTCAAAAAATATTTAATTGCGTCCCAATAAGGTGGCAGTTCTTCTGAACATTCAAATTTTTTCAATTCCCGCTGTTTTTCTTCTCCATTCAACTGGAACACATTAAACGTCCATAAAGCGTTTTCTCTGGCACGACATAAACGTTTATCATTCAGGTTCAACTTTGTAATTGTATACTCAGCTGCCTCATCTGTCTTTTCCGCCGGCTGTATTGTTCCATCCTGCTGATATCGAAAATGACTTTCACAATCCTTCTCCAGCGGAGAAATCATCCGCTTTGCATCAAAATTATTTTCTTTTTTATGCCCACAGTGCCTGCGATTGTCTCCATTACAAGAAGCATGAAGATTATTATAGGTCAGAGATAAATCCTGATTTTGTGCCTGAGGTCGAAAATGTTCCACATGAAAACTATTCTTTTTGTACTTCAGTCTCTGTATTTTTAATATAAGAACAACAATAGCAGCAAAGATGTCTCTGTTCTGCAAGCAATGCATTCTTTAATATTTGCAGTTCCTTTTCATGCCGGATATCCTCATACCCTGCTTCTCTTTTATGCTTATTCTTGAATTTTTTTCTTCCACCGGCTTACTTCTTCTGGTTCACCTGTCTTTTGAATATAAATCATAAAAACTTTATCGCCCTTTTGCAATCAAGATTCTTGCACGCACAACTTTCGTATTCTCTTCCGATGTCATCCATGCAAGCTTATTTACAAGTTTTTCTGCCTCATCATATGCTTTTTCATTCAGATACACATTTATTTGCTCTAAGAGTTCCGTTGTCTTCCTGTTATATACTTCGGTATCCATGTAATCTTCCAGAATTGTATTGACATCCCAGCCGTTCATCGGCTCCATCGGTTCTGCCAAAACCAGGTGCGTTTCTGCATCTTCATGCAAACGTATTACCTGTATATTTTCATCCACAGACTCCAGCACTTTCGGAGCATGTGTGGAAACAATAAACTGAATATTTGGAAAAGTATTCTGTAAAGCCGGAAAAATCTTCTCCTGCCACTTCGGATGCAGATGCAGATCAATTTCATCAATCAGCACAATGCCATCCCCTTCCAACGGATTCTCCCTCTTTGGATTTGCAATTGCCAGCCTCCGGCTCAGATCGCCTACCAGTGCGATTACACTTTTTTCTCCTTCTGACAATTGATAAAATGCCAATTCAATTCTTTTTTTGATGACAATAAGTTCCGCATCTTCTTCTGTTACTTTCACACGAATTTCCGAAAATCCATCTCCCAATGCGTTTAATATAGCTTTTTTTTTACTGCATGTAACTGTGGATCTTCTGCGTTCGGTGTTTCCACTCGTATACTGTTTTCATATTCCTGTCTTCCCGGAACCATTCAAAAAATAACCGGAAATTGATCACTCCTCCAAATGCAGAATCTCTCCACGCATCCAGCTTCCCTGCTGCTCCTGTATAACGCCTTCTCAATTTACGTGTTTTTTTCATTATAGCGGTCAACTCCATAAAACACATAAACAGGAATATTTTCATTATTTAAAGTAAACTCTTTCTGTGGTGTTTCCGTGTCATCGTTTTCATACTCTTCTTCTGTTTCCAAATAATCTCCCAGATACTGTTTTCGAATATATTCCGAAACTCTCTTCAGTTCTTTGGAATTATGCAGATTTTTCCCCTGAATTCTTTTTTTCGGTAATAGTGAAAATTATTTCCCTGGTCTTCAAGAAACAACGTTATTTTTTGCTTCTTCTTCTCCAACTTTTACATCTTTTTCTCCTAAAAGAGAGGCTGTTATCTGTTCATCCTGTGCGGCTTCCTGCATAATTCTGGAAAAGAGAAGATTGCAGACATCCAGTATTGACGATTTTCCCATTCCGTTTACTCCATAAAAATGGCATCTTTTTCCGTTTAATACTATTTCTGTATCTGAAAAACCTCTGAAATTGTGCACTTGCAGTTTGTCTATTCTCACGCTTTTTCTATCTCCTAAACCTTCGAATGCATACCATTAAGCTATTTATCATCTTTTCAGTAGTATCATACTTTAATTCTTTTTTATTTATGCAAGATTTTTCCCATTCCAGCTCTTATCCTTCCGTCCTTCTTACCGACTCTTTCCAGTCACACACACGATATTCTTCCTTATATTCACTCATCTGCATATCGTACACACTGTCACCAAACGCTTTGCCCGTCAGGATGCCAATTTTTCCCGGAATCTTTTTTCATCAGCCGGATGATCCAGCCAGTCGCTGGGGCCATCACAAGCCGGTGTCCTTTTACCACAGCGATCATCTGCACCAGATCCGAAGTATTGATATACTGCTCGTTCTGTGGGAAAACACTCCGGTCTCTTCGTTGTCGATCATCCGTTTGACAAACTGTGCCAGATTTTCTATATAAAGCATGGAACGCTGATTATGTACAATCGGAAATAGCGGAAGTTTTCCTGCCAGTTTTGCAAGCTGTGGATAGTTTCCCCTTTGATCCCTTTCCGTAAATCATCGGTGGGCGCAATACAACAACCTTAAAACGTTCATCTGCCAGTGCCTGTATTTTCTGATCCGCCTGCCATTTGCTGTCTCCATAGAAATTCAATGGTTTGGGAATTGTATTTTTTGTAATTTTCTTTTCTCTACATCCGCTGTATACAATCATGGAAGACATAAAGAGAAACTGCTGCACGCCTTCCTTTTTTGGCTTTTTCGGCTGTCTCTACTGCCAGATCTGTATTCACACGGTAATACTGCTTCTTTTCTTCTTCCGTCACCTGTTCCACATCTGCATGTGCGATTCCCGCCCATGATAGACCACATCATATGCTGAAAAAATCGTGCGTCCGCCATGTTTGGGTTCTCATATCCAGCGTGTCAACCTGATAGTACTCCGGCCATTGTTTCAGCCATGCCTCCACAGAAGTTCCCACATAACTGCCGCTTCCGGTGATCAGAATCTTCTTTTTCTCCTGCCCTTTTTCACTTTCTTCTGTGTCTTTTGCAATGGTTTCCTTTTTTGCGCTGCTCTGCGCTGTTTCGCTTTTTTTGTGTGCTTCTGTCTCTTCTTCCTCTTTGTTCAGTTCGCCGGTTCCACCTTCAACCACGCCGTCGTGCATGAGCACGGATCAATTGTGCCAAGAAAACATTTCAGATCCATCCATTCCCAGATGTTTGACATATTCGCCATCCAGTCTTGCTTTGTCCGGAATCTCCAGTTCATCTCTGCCATTGATCTGTGCCCACCCGGTCAGCCCCGGTGTCACATCATTGGCACCATATTTCTCACGCTCTGCTACCAGATCATTCTGATTCCACAGTGCCGGCCGCGGTCTACGATACTCATTTCTCCTTTGAAGATATTAAAAATCTGCGGAAGTTCATCAGACTGGTTTTGCGCAGGAATTTTCCTACCTTTGTGATGTACTGCTCCGGATTCTCCAGCATATGTGTCGGCACATCCTTCGGTGTATCAATCCGCATGGTACGGAATTTGTAAATCTGGAAGAAACTCCGGTGGATGCCGACACGCTTCTGCTTAAATAATATCGGTCCAGGTGTATCCAGTTTGATCGCAATACATAAAAAAAAAGAAGGAGTGGTGATAAGATCACGATCGCCATCCCACTTAATATGATATCAATTCCTCTTTTGATGTAATGGTATCCTTTCATGGCTGACTTGCTCCTTCCTGATTTCACTTATTTTCATAAATTTACATATGTTATATCATACTCTATTTAAAAGGATATTGCAATAATTGTAACCGGATACAACACCTTTATCAAACCAAAAAAGATATCAATGACATCGTAATATTATATTTCAGCTATAAATTTTGAAGGATAATTAAGAGTTATCTGTTGAAAATCAAATTAGAATAAAAAGCAGGATAATATAAGATTATCCACATTCAACTGGAAGGCTGGGTCATAGAAACCATGGAATTATTGCTTTATCAATTAAAGTTTATGGAAAAATTAATAGATAAAATACATGAAGGTGGTCGTTATATTTTTTAATAAAAGGAAAGTCAGGTAGCGGAAAATCATTTACATTAAAGCAACTAGAATCTGAACTTAGTAAGGATCAATATCAAATAATAATTTTTTGACGGCGACTATCAATATGATGATCGAGAGTATTATCCTTTCAAAAAGCTTTATTTTTAGGAGAGGATTCTGCAAAAAGGAATTAATTGCTGGTGGTTTTGCTGAAGCATCCAAAGAGATACCTGTTGCCGGTAATATTATTAGTTATATAATTAAATCCCTCGTTGAAAAGCAATCAACACCACATAATTTACTTTTTGAATAGTGACGAACAAAATATACTGGCAAAACTCCGACAAATCTTAAAAAAAACCTCATATCGTACTGATTTTTGATAATATCCATTGGTGGGATAGACGTTCACTTCAATTGTTGAAATTATTACTAACGAATAAAGAGATTTTAAATCCTGACAAATTAAATAATTTTACTACAGTTTTTTCTATGACAACAAACCAGTCGGCACTTCATGCTGATCTTTTGAAAGATATCATAGATGAAGTAAACTACGAAGAAATGTTATTTCCTGTGGTTGGTTTGATAGAGTTTAAGAACACTCTATTTAATACGACTTTGCAGAATTTTTTTCAGACACACAAATTAATTTGCTATTTAATCTTGTTAATGGACATTTACAAGTCCTTTTTGAAGTTATAAATGAAATAAATAATCATAATTTTGATTTTAATGCTACCTATGAAAGCAATAAGCAATATTTAAGTACTGTATTAGAAAAAAGATTAAAAAGAATATGGTGCTGATAGTACACAAATCTTGAAAACATTAGAATATGCAGCCATAATAGGTATTACATTTTCTGTTTACGAGTTACGTAATATAACGAAGTCAACAGAGAATGAAATAAAAAAAAGATTATTGCTGAAACCAGTAAACTCACAATAACAGAACAGACAGAAGAATTTGATTATATTAAGTTTGCTCATGATATTATCAGAGAGATATTTAAAACCAAGGTAGAACAAGATCATACAGAGTATTATTATTCTTTGGCGTTATGCATCAAAGAAATTAAACCGGATCAATATCTTAGAAGGGCGAGATATTGTATTAAATGTCTTGATACAGAGGATGCCGTAATACTATATATGTTAGAGGCGGTTAAACAAATACGATTATACGGTAAAGTATTAAATACAATTTTTGAAGAAATGAGTCCATTAATGAATTCGTTGCAAAAAAAAGAATATCTCAAGTTAATGCAAGAAGCGTATTGTTTGTATTCTAAAAAAGAAGAATATAAACAAGCAAGTTCTAAATTAAGTTTAATATTGGATATATTTCCAGTTGAACTTTTAGCAGAAAGAGATATTTTGAAAATCCGGTGTTTTTCCAAAACAATGGCATCCAATGAAATACAGGATATTATTACTAAGTCGAATAATATCAGAAAAAATAATACATTCAATGGTGAAAAGGATATATGGGAACGTTACTCGCAAGTTGTTATGATTGCTTTTTTGCACATTTAGGAGAGATTACACTTGCCAGAGAAGTTGAAGATGATACTCTTCGGAGTCTGTCTGAACGCTTAAATTATGATGATACTGCTAAAAAAAAAAAAAAGATTAAATATCATTAAGCGTGTAGCAAATTCCATCCATAATATTGATGTTTCAGCAGTTTTTGTAAAAGATGCGTTTGATTACTTTGGAAATAGTTTATTAGATATAAGGCAATATTATATTTGTTTAGAAAATTATACTACTATACTTATAAATCAAGGAGATTTTGAGGAAGCATACAATATTGCTGTTCAAGGATTTGAAATTGAAAAATCTAATGCAGATATCGAATTCCCAAGAATACAGTTAATTAGGAACAACTATATATTAGCAGGATATTTGTCTGGATATTTAGATGAGGATGATTGTATTCATCTTTATGAAGAAATGCTTTCAGAAATGCCTATAATATCAGAAAGATTATTTTACAATTCAAACCTAAGCATCTTTTGGGCTTTAAAAGACAATCCACAGAAAGCATTCGATATTTTACATAATGAAGCTTTATTACACTACGATACAGAAGAAAAGGAAGGATTATATCAATACAGAGTAGTCACAAATACAGCGATATATCAGCATTTATTAGGACAATCGGATGTTGCCGTGCGACAATTAAATGGTATTAGAGATTTGACTAAGCGCCTAATAAATGGTTCATATTTTTCAAAAAAAGAAATGAGTTACTTATCCAATTAATGGAATCAGGTACAGTAACTACTGGAAAAGAATTGGCTTAAAAAGTTATTTTCAATACAACCAACTTATCAAGATCTGGCATGGCAATATTTTGGTTTAGGTTATGCTTTTTATGGCCGTTTGTAATTGGGATATGTCAGAATAAAAAGGGTATCGCAAATACATTTTCTCATTGGTAAATATTGCTAGAAAGTGATTATCTGTGTACCCTCTATTTTTATGTCTTGAGGAACTTTCTCTTGATTTGCTTGAGGTAATAAATTATAGTTGTTTTTTACATTTCGCTCCTCCGTTTTATATTGTTTTCCTATATGAATATCTTGGGATATTCTTGGTATGTATTCATTACTCTGATATTTTTTTTATAATTTCTATCAATTTATGTATTGCTAATTTTTTGGCCTTACAATATAGAGTTTCTGGATTATCATCGGATGAAATTGTAGGACGTACAATTTCTATGATATCTCCAGTATCAACTCAGTATCTATATAATGGATTGTATTCGCTATTCGATCCCAATCATCATTTAAATATGCAAAGTATATACAATTATTACCTCTATAATAAGGTAAATAACCGCCATGTACATTTATGATTTCTGATTTGCAAGCGTTTATATTTTTTTTTCTTTTAATATAGAGGTACCCATAACAATGCAAAGGTTACAAGGGTTTTGATTTAATAAATTGACTACATAGTTTGAATTAATATTTGTTACATTTATAATTTTACTCTTAAGTGCCCCTTCATAATTGAAATAATTTTTTCTATACTTGTTATATCCCAAAACCTCTCTGGAGAACCATTGGTATCTATTGCAAATATAACGATAATATTTTTTTGTTAGAAATCAATCTTTTTCGTTGATATTTTCCAGGCTCACGTATAACTACATTTATTATAAATGTTTTTTCTAACATATGGATTAAATAGTCATATTGAGGGCCATCAGTTGTAAAAGTATATTAATTGTAAAATCTGAATTTTTCATAGCTGTTGTTACCTTAAACTATGCCCACTTCTAATAAGGGCTTAACGAAATAAGTGTTTCCAACATTTGAGTGTAATTTAAATCATTTTCAGAAAAAGCATAATAAAATGACATTCCTTTTGTAATGTGGGGATTGGTTGCAATATCTGTTACATATATATTTTTATTATAGTCAATTCTATAATCAACTCTTCCAAATCCAGTAATTCCCAACAACTGTACTACACGTTTTGTACATTCTTCGAGTTGCTTTGATATCTCAGGTTCAGCTTCCTCGAAATTATAAAAACCAAATTTCAAATCTCTTCTGATACCATAATCTAAAAATCTGATTTCCCAAATTTTTTTTTGATTGTTTACAGTAATACCTACTGGAAGTACAACTTCTGTTTCCTCCCCTATAATAACAGGGACCTCAACCTCAAAACCTTCAATAAAACTTTCTACGATTACAGGCTGATTAAATTGATTGGCAAGATTTTTTAATAAACGAATCTTTAGTGTAATCGTAAACAAATATGTTATCGGATGTGAGACCAATACTAGACGTTTCATAATTTAATTTCACAATTACTTTTTTCTCCCTCACTCGGATGTTTATCCAATAACCAACCTTTATTTGGGAGATAAAGATAATCATTTGTTGTTGGCAATCCATTTGACTTTAGAAGGCAGCTGCAATGATATTTGTTTCTGGCTAAACTTACAACATATGGGTTACTATTCGTATGGCATAATCCATACAGATCACAGAATGCCGGAATTAAAGATTTACGTCCAATAGCAGTACCTTTTTTGAGCTGTATTAATCACAATTGGATATTTGGAATCTTCTCGATAATAATTGTTGGTAATATAGCCTTTTATAAAATCCATTTCATCTATAAAACATACTGTTTCAAAGCCACTATTTCTTAAAGATTCAACAATCAATTCTTGCTGATTCAATGAAAGATATTCTGAAATAACAGATGTTCCGCTATAATCTACAAAATTATCCGTTTTTTCCCGTATATTTGAAACGAGAAATATTTTTTTATTTGATCAGCTTTGTTATGCGCTTCCTTGTATACATCCTTATATTTTTTTAGCATTTTATCATCCTTTCTTATAAAATTCTAATTTGATTTTCAACAGATAACTCTTAATTATCCTTCAAAATTTATAGCTGAAATATAATATTACGATGTCATTGATATCTTTTTTTGGTTTGATAAAGGTGTTGTATCCGGTTACAATTATTGCAATATCCTTTTTAAATAGAGTATGATATAACATATGTAAATTTATGAAAATAAGTGAAATCAGGAAGGAGCAAGTCAGCCATGAAAGGATACCATTACATCAAAAAAGAGGAATTGATATCATATTAAGTGGGATGGCGATCGTGATCTTATCACCACTACCCTTCTTTTTTTTATGTATTGCGATCAAACTGGATACACCTGGACCGATATTATTTAAGCAGAAGCGTGTCGGCATCCACCGGAGTTTCTTCCAGATTTACAAATTCCGTACCATGCGGATTGATACACCGGAAGGAAGGATATGCCGACACATATGCTGGAGAATCCGGAGCAGTACATCACAAAGGTAGGGGAAAATTCCTGCGTAAGACCAGCTTGGATGAACTTCCTCAGATCTTTAATATCTTCAAAGGAGATATGAGTATCGTAGGGGACCGCGGCCGGCACTGTGGAATCAGAATGATCTGGTAGCAGAGCGTGAGAAATATGGTGCCAATGATGTGACACCGGGGCTGACCGGGTGGGCACAGATCAATGGCAGAGATGAACTGGAGATTCCGGACAAAGCAAGACTGGATGGCGAATATGTCAAACATCTGGGATATGGATGGATCTGAAATGTTTTTCTTGGCAACAATTGGATCCGTGCTCATGCACGACGGCGTGGTTGAAGGTGGAACCGGCGAACTGAACAAAGAGGAAGAAGAGACAGAAGCACACAAAAAGCGAAACAGCGCAAAGCAGCGCAAAAAAGGAAACCATTGCAAAAGACACAGAAGAAAGTGAAAAGGGCAGGGAGAAAAAAAGAAGATTCTGATCACCGGAAGCGGCAGTTATGTGGGAACTTCTGTGGAGGCATGGCTGAAACAATGGCCGGAGTACTATCAGGTTGACACGCTGGATATGAGAACCCAAACATGGCGGACGCACGATTTTTTCAGCATATGATGTGGTCTATCATGTGGCGGGAATCGCACATGCAGATGTGGAACAGGTGACGGAAGAAGAAAAGAAGCAGTATTACCGTGTGAATACAGATCTGGCAGTAGAGACAGCCGAAAAAGCCAAAAAAAGGAAGGCGTGCAGCAGTTTCTCTTTATGTCTTCCATGATTGTATACAGCGGATGTAGAGAAAAGAAAATTACAAAAAATACAATTCCCAAAACCATTGAATTTCTATGGAGACAGCAAATGGCAGGCGGATCAGAAAAATACAGGCACTGGCAGATGAACGTTTTGGCGGGTTGCTTTTTCAGCATTGCGCCCACCGATGA
>VOFJ01002443.1_pt1 | contig 144071 bp, 194 predicted proteins | sample 5384081 | NCBI WGS metagenome assembly VOFJ01 (sample SAMN12384729, study PRJNA508395) | human gut metagenome | isolation source: healthy gut I | host: Homo sapiens
CCCAAGTTTTCAAACTGAGCCGTTTTCATGCTGATTGTCAAGGGAAGGAGAGAATGTTTTTATAGGGGGGACACTGTTTATCATTATAAATAATAAGAGGATACCCGAAAAGGATATCCTCTTCTCTTAAGAGCGGAAGACGGGGCTCAAACCCGCGACCCTCAGCTTGGAAGGCTAATGCTCTATCAACTGAGCTACTTCCGCAATTTTTGTGGGCAAAGATGGATTCGAACCACCGAAGTCGAAAGACAGCAGATTTACAGTCTGCCCCATTTGGCCACTCTGGTATTTGCCCATTCGCTTATTAAGAACTCCTTAATTCTCTTATTGAGGAGGTTTGTTTCTCAATTGCGATGCAAAGGTACGACTTATTTTTGAATATGCAAATTATTGCAGAACTTTTTTCAAAGTTTCTGCAATTTTCTTTAAAGTCGACCATTTTTATAGCTGTAACGGCTCCTTCATCTCCTTTATTACCCAATTTTCCACCGGCGCGATCTTCAGCTTGTTGCATGGTATTGGTTGTAATCAGTCCGTAAATGACGGGCACGTCAGTTGTTGCATTCAGGTGGGCGATACCTTGAGTGGTGCCGGCACATACATAGTCGAAGTGGGGGAGTATCTCCGCGTACTACACAGCCTATTGCTATGACTGCATCTACTTTGCCACTTTTAATCATTTGTGCAGAGCCATAAGTTAATTCGAAACTTCCGGGGACTGTTTGTACCAGAATGTTCTCGTCTTTAGCTCCGTGTTTCTTTAAAGTATTGACAGCACCTTCCAACAGAGGACCGGTAATATTGCTGTTCCATTCGGATACTACGATACCAAAACGCATATTTTCTGCATCGGGTACGGAATTGAAGTCGTAATCTGATAAATTATGATACGCTGTTGCCATAGTTTATATGAATTAATAAGGCACGGATTTCGCGGCTTTCACAGTTTATTCTAAGAAGAGAAACCGTGTGTCCGTGTAATCCGTGCCTACGATATGATTTGATTAAAAAATATCTTCTTTCTTATTTGATGGATGCACGTTCAATATACTTATCAATATCCATTGACTGATAAGAATTGAAGTACTTGTTTTTAATCAAAGTGTAAGCATTCACAGCTTCGCTGTTCTTACCCAACTTTTCATAAATCTGTCCTGCCTGAATCAGATAGATAGGGCTTAATGCCTGACTGTCTGCTTTGTCGGCTGCTTTCATCAGGGTAGCGGCAGCCTTGTCCAATTGCCCTGCCTGAGCATAGCAGTTACCCATTGTTCCGAGTAGAGCCGGACTTACCAGCTGATCGTCAGCGCTGAACTTATTCAAGTATTTCACTGCCTCTTCATATTTACCTAATTGTGCATAGCACACACCTGCGTATGCATTAGCCAGATTACCGGCTGCTGTTCCGCTGAATTCATCAGCTACCTTCAGAAAACCTTTGTAACCGATGCTGTCACCGTTCAGTGCAGTTTCAAAATTGTCGGCTCCAAAATATTGTTCTCTCCTTTGAATAAAGCTGCTGAAGCTTTGATTTCATTCGGCTCAGAGATGAAATGCTTGTAACCCATGAAGCCTGCAATGATGATTACAACTGCCGCAATAGCTCCCAGAATTCTACTTTTGTACTTGATAATGAATGCTTCGGAGGTACTTAAAGCCTCTTCCATATCCAAAGGGTCTTGAGTGTGTTTTTTTTCTGCCATTTTTATATTTACTTTTTATTATTTTTCTGCTATAGTTTTCGGACAGCAAAAGTAGTTCATTTATATGTATTAATGAAATTTACAGGCATATTTTTTTAGGTTTTACCGTTTTTATCCCTAATTTTGTGGCTTAAATCAAACAGAAAGTCTATGATACTGAAACGTATTTCGATATTGAATTATAAGAATCTGGAACAGGTGGAACTGGATTTCTCACCTAAGATGAACTGTTTTATTGGTCAGAATGGGATGGGAAAGACGAACTTACTGGATGCAGTCTATTATCTGTCTTTTCTGTAAGAGTGCTACGAATCCTATTGATTCGCAGAATGTTATGCATGATCAGGATTTCTTTGTGATTCAAGGGTTTTATGTAACGGATGAAGGTGATCCGGAAGAAATTTATTGTGGTTTGAAACGTCGGCAAAAAAAGCAGTTCAAGCGTAATAAAAAAAAAGAGTATACCCGACTGTCTGATCATATTGGTTTTGTTCCTTTGGTAATGGTTTCGCCGGCAGACGCCGAACTGATAGCCGGCGGGAGTGAGGAGCGACGCCGATTTATGGATGTGGTGATTTCGCAATATGATAAAGAATATCTGAATGCTTTGATACGCTATAATAAAGCATTGACTCAGCGTAATGTTTTGTTGAAGGCTGAAGTGGAGCCTGATGAGGAGCTGATTTCCGTGTGGGAGGAGATGATGGCTGTGAGTGGAGAGGTCGTGTATAAGAAACGTAGTGAATTCATAGCTGAATTTATCCCCACTTTTCAGTCGTTTTATTCTTATATTTCTCAAGATAAGGAGAAGGTGAATTTATCATATGAGTCTCACGCTATACAGGGAAACTTACAGGAAATCATCAAAGGAAGCCGGCAGCGTGACCGCATTATGGGATATTCGTTGAAAGGGATTCATAGAGATGACCTTATCATGCAGTTAGGGGAATTTTCCAATTAAAAGGGAAGGCTCTCAAGGACAAAACAAAACGTATCTTATTGCTTTGAAATTGGCGCAGTTCGACTTTTTTGAAGCGGACAGGCAGCAATACCACCCCTCTATTGTTATTGGATGATATTTTTGATAAACTGGATGCTTCCCGTGTGGAACAGATCGTAAAGCTGGTAGCAGGCGATAACTTCGGACAGATTTTTATAACGGATACCAACCGGGAACATTTGGATAAGATTTTGGAGAATATCGAAGGGAAATATAAAGTGTTTGGAGTGGAAAATGGCAGTGTTGCAGAACGGAAAGGAGATACAGAATGAAGCGGAATGATGCGGAACAAATAGGAGATATGATTCGTAAGTTCTTTCGTTTGAACGGACTGGAGTCTCCTTTGAATGAATATAGGCTGGTACAGGCATGGAAAGATGTAGTGGGACCCGCTATTGCCGGTTATACAAGCAACCTTTATATTAAGAATCAGATTCTTTATGTACACCTCACTTCTTCCGTACTCCGTCAGGAACTGATGATGGGAAGAGACTTGTTGGTGAGGAATTTGAACAAGCAAGTAGGTGCACAGGTTATTGTAAATATTATTTTCCGGTAATTATTGGTGAAGGGAAATCTTTCCTTTTTCCGTCCATACCTCGTGCATCGGTTTGTCAAATGATTCTGTCGGTATCTCGTCACTTACCTGAAAATCAAAACAAATACCCACATTATAAGAATGGAGTTGGGGAAGTAACCGGTCATAATATCCTTTCCCTCTACCTAATCTATTGCCATTTTTATCAAAAGAAACACCGGGGATGATGGCAAAATCTATTTGAGTGTAATCAGTAAATGCTTCACCTGTCGGTTCTTCTATATGATAGGCTTCACCGGTTTGCAGATTTTGTGGACCTGTATAACGGCGGAGCTCCAGAATATCTCCTTTGACTACCGGCAGAAGGATGTCCTTCTGCCGATACCATTTCTCTATAAAATCATGCGTCTGTACTTCATCACCCAATGAGTAATAAAGCAATACCGTCTTTGCTGCAATGAAAAGCGGATGTTGTTCCAACTTGTTAAGCAAAGCAATGGAATTCGCTGTCAACTCTGTGGCGGTGTGACGGCTTTTTTCCTGTGCTATCTGCTTGCGCAGTTTCTTTTTTATTTCCTTCATCGTTGACTTTTATTTCTACGGTTTCTTCGGGAGCCTTAGGGAAAGATTCTCCTTTTTCCAATACTTCCAGTGCTTTAAGTACTGTCTTGTCGGTTTGGTTCAGGTATTGGATATAGGCTTCTATGCCCAACATGTTATAAATGATATTACCGTATAAGTTCTTTTCAAATAATTTCTGTGACTTATACATCAGGATATTGCGGCGTTTCAAGCCTTTTTTTTCTGCAAAGCGGGCGAATTGTTCCAAGATATTCTGACGCTTCAAGTACTGTAGCAAACTTGCTTCCGTATCATATTTCTGCAGCTCCGCACGATGGGTATCTGTGTATTGGAAAGAGAATTGAATGGTTAGGCCCCTGCTTACTGCTGCTGTATAATAGGAAGTAACTCCCGTTGTATCTTGGGGAACAAAAATATCGGGCATGATGCCGCCTCCGCCATAAACCGGACGTCCGTTGGCGGTGTAGTAAATAGTACTGTGGTCTTGCTTGATACTGTCTTGCGAGAAGAACTCACCGTGTTCGTAGCGTTTTACAAGATCCATTTCATAGTTCATATCGTTTCCTTTGACGTAAGGCTTCTGGATGCAACGTCCTGAAGGAGTATAGTACCGTGCGATAGTGAGTCGGATAGCCGAACCATCGCTGAAGTCGATGGGTTGCTGTACCAATCCTTTGCCAAAAGAACGGCGACCGATGATGGTTCCGCGGTCATTGTCCTGAATGGCACCGGCAAAAATTTCGCTGGCAGAAGCAGAACCTTCGTCTGTCAGTACGATAAGCGGCATTTTTGGCTGCTGCCTGTTCCGTTAGAGTGGTAATTTTCACGAGGAGATTTGCGTCCCTGAGTGTAAACTATCAGATTATTTTTGGGAAGGAATTCATTCACCATTTGAATAGCGGCTCCCATGTAGCCTCCGGTATTGCCGCGTAGGTCGATAATCACACCTTTGCAGTTGTCTTGATTTAGTTTCGCTAATGCAATCAGCAGTTCGGGATATGTTGTTTCCCCGAATTTATTGATTTTGATATAACCGAATTTTTCGTTCAACATATAAGCAGTATCCACACTCTTGACAGGGATATCACCGCGAATAATGGTAAAATATAGTGGTTCTTTCTCTCCCGGACGATAAACACCCAGTTTTACTTCGCTGCCTTTGGGCCCTTTCAGACGTTTCATTGATTCGTAGTTGGTTACTATCTTGCCTACGAAAGCTGTATCGTTGACAGAGATGATGCGGTCGCCTGCCATCAAACCTACCTTTTCGGACGGACCTCCCTGAATGACATTGCTGATATGAATTGTGTCTTGCTGGATGGTAAATTGAATGCCGATGCCGCTAAAGCTTCCTTTCAAGTCGGAGTTTACTGCCTCCAGGTCTTTGGCAGGAATGTAAGAAGAGTGGGGGTCGAGTTCCCCTAAAATTTGAGGCATTGCATCTTCTACCAATTGGTTCATCTTCACAGTGTCCACATATTGGTCGTCAATGATGCGCAACAGGGCGTTTAACTTATTGGAGGAAGTGTTGATGATACCTAACCGATTACCTGAAAAATGGTTAGCGTAAAAAGTTCCAATCAATATTCCGGCTACGATGCTTACGGCAATGATAATCGGTATAAAACGGGATGTACGGTTTTTGCTCATATTTTTATTTACTATTATTCATTGGGGTCGATATAAATTACTTCGATGTTGGCTCGCTTCAATAGTTCCAGTCCATCTTCCAATCGGTATTTCTCGGAGTAAACCACTCGTTTGATACCTGCCTGAATAATGAGTTTGGCACATTCAATGCAGGGAGAAGCGGTGACATACATGGTGGCTCCGTTGCTGCTGTTGTTGGAGCGTGCAATCTTGGTAATGGCGTTGGCTTCGGCATGCAGTACATAAGGTTTGGTGACTCCATTGTCATCTTCGCACACATTTTCAAAACCCGATGGAGTGCCATTGTATCCATCTGAAATAATCATTTTATCTTTAACGATTAATGCACCTACCCGGCGACGTGTGCAATAAGAATTTTCTGCCCAGATGCCGGCCATGCGGATGTATCGTTTGTCGAGTTTCAGTTGTTTTTCTTCGTTGGTTTCCATGTGATTAATTATGTCTGAGTTGGATAAAGCTTTTCTTGTCTTCGGGAGCCAGTCGCAGATAATTGCTGTCTCCTTTATAAAAGCGGGCATTTACCAGTGCATCCATAAACTTGTTACTTAGATTAGTGGAGTTACGGCGGTTTTCGATGTTGATGCTCACCGAACGGTCTTTTCCATTTGCTTCCCAAATGCCTTCAAAGGTGATATTTTGTGCCGAAGCCTTGAATGTATTGTCATTATTGAAAACGATGGTAAACTTTTGGATAACTTCCAGTGTGGCGTTGTCATCTTTGGGAGTAAATTCGGGTGTGCCGGCATCGTCGAGTCCTCCGCCATAAAAATTGATCAGATACCAAGTGCCACTTGAAAAAATATCTTCTATGTTATCTTCGTTATTACAACTCCACAATAATGGAAGTGCTATTAATAGGTAAAGAATTGATTTCAGTTTCATTTCTTTTCTTGTTTTTAGTTGATAATTCCATTTCGTCTCAGTAATGCCTCAATGCCGGGCTCTTTTCCGCGGAAGCGTTTATAAAGCGTCATAGGATGTTCCGTTCCACCTTTGGACAAAATGTTCCGGCGGAAAGAATCGGCCACTTCCCGGTTGAAGATTCCTTTTTCTTTAAATAGCGAGAAAGCATCCGCATCCAGCACTTCTGCCCATTTGTAGCTGTAATATCCGGCGGAGTATCCTCCTGCCATGATGTGCGAAAACTGTACGGACATACATGTCTCGGCCGGAGAAGGTAAGACTTGCGCTTTTTTCCATGCTTCTTTTTCATAGGTACGCACATCTCCGTCAAAGGGAGTCTTGCGGGTGTACCACGCCATGTCCAGCAGACCGAAGCTCAGTTGGCGGAGACAGGTGTATGCAATATTGAAATTGGATGCATCCACTATCTTCTGAATGAGTTGTGCCGGGATTTGTTCACCTGTCCGGTAATGTTTGGCAAATGTATTGAGAAATTCTTTCTCGATGGCAAAGTTTTCCATGATTTGTGAAGGGAGTTCCACAAAATCCCAATAAACACTTGTACCGCTCAGTGTGGCGTAAGTGCTGTTGGCAAAATATGCCGTGCAGGGCGTGACCGAACTCATGCAGGAAAGTATTTACTTCCGAGAAAGTGAGTAGTGCAGGTTTTTCTGCCGATGGCTTGGAAAAGTTCATCGTAACGGAAATATGTGGGCGGCTGTTGATTCCGTTTTCTATCCATTGCTCTTTATAGCTGGTCATCCATGCCCCTGAGCGTTTTCCGGCACGAGGGTGAAAATCGGTGTATAGTACGGCTAAAAAGCTGCCGTCTTCATCAAATACTTCATAAGCATCTACATCCGGATGGTAGACGGGAATCTCTTTGTTTTCCTTGAATGTGATACCATACAGGCGGGTAGCTAATCCGAATACTCCTTGTTTTACTTGACTGAGTTCAAAATAGGGACGTAGTTCTTCTTCATTCAGCTTAAACTTTTTCATTCTTCAGCTTTTCCGAATAATAGGCCCAGTCCCAAGGCATTAATTGGAAATCGTTACCTTCCAGGCGGTGGGCTAATTCTTCCACTTCTTTCACTTCCTGATGCGCGGTGGGAGAGTAGGCTTCCAGCAGTTGGTTTAGTAGTTGGTAAACGGATTCTTCTGTTTCTGCCATACGTTTCTTCAGTACATATTCTGCATAATTGGAATAACCGAGGAGTTGTATCAGTTCCATACGGATATTAACCAGTTGCTTGATTATGTCCATGTTGTTGTACTCGTTGTCGTGAGTACATTGCGTATTATAGGCCATGTAAAGCTGTTGTCGCAGTGTACGGTCTTTGCAGTATTTCATGAAAGGAACGAAGCTGGGTGCATCCAATGTGATGATATTGCCTTCTTTTCCTTTCTCTTTGGCTGTTTGGGCGTATGATTCAAGCATACTTTCGGGCAGACCTTCCAGTTGGCTTGTCGTTAGAGAAAGTTCATAATTATTGGTCTCTTTCAGCAGATTCTGTGAAAAGCGCAATGCGAGTACGCTTAATTCGGTATTGAGCCGACGGTATTTTTCCTTTGCTTCTCCTTGCAGGTTGGCTCCGCTTCTTATAAAGCCGTCATAGGTCTTTTGCAGCAGCATACTGTCTTCTCCGTTTAAAGTCAATTGATCTTTCCGGTCGTAGACAGCTTTAATACGTGCAAAAAGTTTTTCATTCAGACTGATACTGTTATTATGCTCTGCCAGTAAAGGCATCATCTTTTCTGCCAGCTCCTGCATCTCGTCGTTAGTTTCAGCACTCAGCAGGTTACCGAAGATGGTGGTTACTCTTTCAAGTAATGACCCTGATCTTTCCAATGCCACAATGGTGTTTTGAAAATTGGGTTTCTCCGCATTATTGACGATAGCATCAATCTCTTCGTTTTGCTCTTTCATTCCCTCCCGGATAGCCGGTTCATAATGTTCTACTTTGATTAAGTGGAACGGAGGGGTATGATGAGGTGTATTATAAGGCTCTAAAAACGGGTTTTTTGTTTCTGTCATAACATTATTATATTTGACTTACAAAATTGCTAAAAAAAAAAGTCTCATTCACCTCATTCTATCTATATATTTAACAAAGTATATTAAATGGATGCCATATGCTAACAAACTTGTTGACTGAAATTCTGCCAGGATAGGCATAAAAAATGATGGGTTGTGTCTAAACGTTGATAATGCTGTCATTTTGTTAATAGGTAGGGGCGAGGTTTGCTCGCCCGAAAACAGCTTTGTTTGTGGATTACTCCCAAAGTCGCCACCACCGGTTCGGGCAGGCAACCCCTGCCCCTGTAGTTGACGATTTGAGAGACTGTTTCAGTTTTTATTCAGAGAGCTTTTCCATGGCAGGGATGAAGATTTCTTTTCTACTTAATTCTACTAAGCCTTTTTCCTGCATATCGTTCAGCTCTTTTGAGACATTGATGCGGGTTTCGTCAATTAAACCGGCCAGATCTTCCATTTTTATTTTTAATCGCTTTTCACCCTCCGGTCTCATAGAACGTGATAAAATGAAGTTGATAATCTTTTTCTTTGGGACTTACCCTATATAGCTGTTCCATAATTTATTATAAGCTATTTGGGCACGATTGCTTAATATGTTTAAGTAATTGAGACGGAAAATTTCATAATTGTTCAATTCGGACAGAACAAATGCTTTGTCAATGCTGACCAAGTTCAAATCTGTACGCGCTCTATACGTGGCGATATAGTTGGGATGCATGCCGAACAGAGAATAGGGTTCCAATACAAAAGGACTTCCAAATGTTTCGTGTAAAGAGTATGATTTTTTGCTCATCGACAATCTGAGAAGAGATTTCACCGTTTAACAGAAAGATAAGTTCAGTACATGGCTCTCCTTGTTCTACAATAATCTCGTCTGCATTGTATTTCCGGAAATGCAATTTTACTTTGCCTAAGATGCTCGTGAAGTCATTCTTACATAATCCTTGGAACAAAGGGAGTTGTAATAGTGTATCGTACATTGTAATTTCCATAAGTTCTAATCTTCGTTAAGTTATAGTTTAACATACAAAGGTAACGAGATAAAACGAGATTTATTATTTAGAGTTGCATTCTGTTTTATCTTTTTTATTGTTTCTTACAGTCTACTAATGTTTTAAGATAAAAGCTTGTACAGTGCATAAAAAATAAATATATTTGCAGCTAAAAAAGGAGGTAAGTATGTTTGGTTCTTTCGACTTTCAGGAGTTTTTGAGTGCATTTATCGTTCTTTTTGCTGTGATAGATATTATCGGTTCTATACCTATTATATTGAATTTGAAGCAGAAAGGAAGAAATGTGAATGCTAACAAGGCAACATTTATTTCTTTCGCGTTGTTGCTGGGGTTCTTTTATGCCGGCGATATGATGTTGAAGTTGTTTCAGGTAGATATTGCTTCGTTTGCAGTAGCCGGTGCTTTTGTTATTTTTCTGATGTCACTGGAGATGATATTGGATATTGAAATATTTAAAAACCAGGGACCTATTAAAGAGGCAACGTTGGTGCCGTTGGTATTTCCTTTGTTGGCCGGTGCCGGTGCTTTTACGACTTTACTTTCGCTGCGTTCCGAATATGCTCCGGTTAACATTGTAATAGCGTTGGTGCTGAATATGGTATGGGTTTATGTGGTTTTAAAACTGACCGACCGTATAGAGCGTTTTTTGGGGAAAGGTGGTATTTATGTGATTCGTAAATTCTTTGGTATCATTCTTTTGGCTATTTCTGCCCGGCTTTTTACTGCTAACCTGACTCTGCTGATAGAACAGTTCCAGAATTTGAAATAAGCAGGTTGTGGAAACATCAACCTGTAAGGGAATGTGTCAACGTTCTAATCTATCATTTTAGTTTTGACACACTCCCGGATGCATTCATGAATACATCGTTATTTTAGATTATTGGCATGGACTATGTACTTCTTCATTCCTTCAGTGAAGAATATCTCATATTCGCCATTCTCGCCTGAACAGATGAAATAAGCTTCCAGCTCGGGGTGTTTTGCGCAAAAAGCTTTTGCATTATCTAGCCCCATCACCATAAATGCAGTGGCATAGGCGTCGGCTGTGGTGCAATCACGGGCAATAACGGTGGAAGAAAGAATACTGTGTTGTACCGGATAACCGGTGCGAGGGTCGATGGTGTGAGAGTATTTCTTTCCACCTTTATAATAGAAATTGCGATAATTACCTGATGTTGCCATGCCCACATTGCTTATTTCAAGAATTGTCTGTAATTCCTGGTTGACGGACAAGGAATCGTCTATTGGTTTATTAATCCCGATTCGCCATGCATTCATTTTAGGATTTTTTCCGTTTACAATCACCTCTCCGCCAATATCAATCATGTAGTTTTTAATACCTTTACTGTTGAATAACTGTGCAATTATATCTACACCGAAACCTTTGGCAATGGCACTGCAGTCCAGCATCATCCGCTCATCTGCCTTTATTATTTTTTCGTTGTTCTGTAACTCTATCTTTTTGATAGCCGATAAGCTGTTTAAGGCTGTCTACGGTTAATGAGTCCAAAGGGATGGACTTTTTAAATCCAAATCCCCAGGCATTAGTCAGGGGAGCCACTGTTATGTCAAATGCTCCATCGGTTTCTTCGGATATTTTATGAGCCAGATTAAATACATGGGTGAACAGTGTGTCAAGAACCACCTCTTCGTTATGGTTGATGTGGCTGATGATTGAATTGGGGTTGAAAGGGGATAGGGAATTATCCACTTTCTTCAATTCAGCTTCGATTTCTTTCTTTAAATCTTTGTCACTTTGGTAGGTGATTTTATAGACTGTACCGAAAATAAATCCTTCGTCTGTGCGGAAAGGAGGTTGCTTTTTTTCAGAATGATAACCGTTCCCACAATCAGCACCACAAGAAAGGGTAACTGCCAGATTAGTTTTTTTTTATTCATAATATTATAATTAGTTGAGATAAAGATGTTCTATTAAAATTTTGATGCCGATGGCTATCAGGATTAAACCTCCCCACAGTTCTGTACGAAGGTTAAACCGCTTTCCGCAGAATACTTCCTATCAGATTGCCTGCCATAGAAAGGACGAAGGAGGTAAAGCCGATAATTGCTATTGGAGAAAGAATGGACATGAACGAATTCATGCCTACGAAGGCAAAGGAGATGCCGACAGCCAACGCATCGATACTGGTGGCTACAGCCAGTGTCAATACTACTTTAAGCGGGTAGGGTCAAAACAACATTTATCATCGTTGCTGAGCCCTTCTTTTTATCATTCGTCCTCCCAAAAAGCCAAAAGGCCGAAAGCTATCCAGTGGTCATAGTCTTTTATCAAATGGCTGAACCGGCTGGCACAGAACCATCCAATAAGGGGCATAACGGCCTGAAAGAGTCCGAAAAAAGAATGCCATTACAAAAAGTGCGTCGGCAGATGCGACGCATGATGATTCCGCTTGTTATGGATACCGTGAAACAATCCATAGCAAGACTGATTGCCAAAAGCCAAATCTCTAGTGTGTTCATTCACTAAAAAGGTAATTTATAGATTAAACTGTATGTTCCGATAGTAAAATGGTTAGCTTTGTTCTTGCCGAATCGGGGATATACCAGGGTTCTTGTATTTCCTGTTTTTCTTCATGCTGGTGCGTACCCGGTAGCGCACAGAAAGCCCCATATAAAAATTCTTGTATACCTTGGTCGTAAGCCCTCCCACCAGTTCTACCCATCCGGCATTGCTTTTTACCCCATTGTAGGTAAACGGAACGGTGATGTTTCCCCAAGTCGGGTCGACCATTGCGGGACCATCGACGTCGTATGTGAAAGAGGTGAAGCCATAGCGTATACCTCCATACGCGTAACCGGGGAGATGAGGCTTTTTGAAAAGAATATTGTAATTCATACCGATACGAAAATAAGGTGCTGAAGCCTTATAATGAATATTGGTTTCGTCATCGGTGGTGTCTGTATGACCGTAACCGATTTCTATAATAGGGATGAAGCGGTTTTTTAAGTTTACCTCCACACTCACCTCGGCACTGGTAAAGTCACTGCCGAATATTTTTACTTCCCAGACCAAATACATCTAAGCCTACATACGTGCCCTGATACAGAGGTACGGTGGCTTTTTTTTTCTTCTGTTGTTGCCGTTTTTCTTTTCTTGGGCTGTAGAGCGTAAGGGGCATAACAGTAAGCTACTCCCTAATAGTATAGTATATATTAAAGTTTCTCTTTTCTTCATTGTTGATATCCGGGTTTACAATCACTACAGAATCCAGTGAGTTTGTTGTATAATTGATATTTTCCACCTTATAGAACATCATGGTGCCACACTCTATATCGCTAATAAAAGGGATGTTGCGATGCGTTATTTCAATCACGTCTTTCAGCTTTTCATTGTAATGTATCGTATAAGTAGTTTTTTTGATGTATAACTGAGTGGAAGGCTGGAAGCTGCTCAAGTCACTTTCTTTGTTGTAAATGGTGTCTGTCAAGACAGAGTCTTTCACAACTTTATCTGTTATGGTTCCGTCCGGCAATGTGTCTTTTACTGTAACGTCGGTCACGGTAGTACCTGTAATGGTGACCTCGGAAGTCAGTTTGACGGACGAATGGCTGTCACTGCTCAGTAAGTCGAAATGTGCAAGGGATGTTGTACTCAGGGGACAATCGCTTTCGCTGCATCCCTGCCATAAGTATCCTGATGCAGTCAGGAACAATAGGATGATAATTGGTAATTTCTTCATTCTCAAAACTCTTCTTCTATTTTATAGTTGTTGCGTTCGGGAGCGTTGCGTGCTATTAACTCACCGATGAATCCGGCAAGGAATAATTGTGTGCCCAGTATCATTAACGTCAAAGCCAGATAGAAATAGGGCGAATCCGTTATCAGGGTATAAGGCAGGCCGTTTGTTAGGTTGTATAATTTGTTAGCACCGATGATGACTACGGAAATAAATCCGAAGATAAACATCAGTGATCCTAAGAAGCCGAACATGTGCATCGGTTTGACGCCAAATTTAGATAGAAACCACAAAGTGATTAAGTCAAGATATCCGTTGAAAAAACGATTCAGTCCGCCAAATTTGGTCTTTCCGAATTTGCGTGCCTGATGGTGCACTATCTTTTCTCCGATTTTAGAGAAGCCGGCATTTTTTGCCAAATAGGGGATGTAGCGGTGCATTTCACCGTATACTTCGATGTTCTTGATCACGTCCCGGCGATAGGCTTTGAGCCCGCAATTGAAGTCGTGGAGGTTGTTGATGCCGGATACGGCACGTGCTGTAGCATTGAAAAGCTTGGTGGGGATGGTCTTTGACAAGGGGTCGTAGCGTTTTTGCTTGTAGCCCGATACCAAATCATAACCTTCCTTGGTAATCATTCTGTAGAGTTCGGGAATTTCGTCCGGGCTGTCTTGCAAATCGGCATCCATCGTGATAACCACATTGCCTTGCGCCTTTTCGAATCCGCAATAGAGTGCAGGGGATTTGCCGTAATTACGGCGGAATTTGATTCCTTTTTACTTTATCCGATTGGGTGCGTAGATTTTCTATTACCTCCCAAGAGCGGTCTGTACTGCCGTCATTTACAAATATTACTTCATAGCTGAAATGGTTGCCATCCATTACGCGTTGAATCCAGGCAAAGAGCTCCGGCAAAGATTCCTCTTCATTATACAGTGGAATAACTACAGATATATCCATGTGTCTTATTGGTTTTTCGGTTTACGCATTATCAGCAATGCCGTAGGGATTGCTATCAGCATGCCGTAAAAATATATTATTTGATATCAACTGGAAAGTGATTTGCAATGGAGTCAGTGCTGCCACCATATCAAAGGCTTCCTGCAATTGGTCGATAGAAGGTAAAAGTTCTGCTTGGGCAGTTGTCTTGAATTGGTTAATCATATTCTGATAGAATTCAAAAACAAAACCGCCGTCAATGAAATGGAAATAGATATAATGGACTACTGCTACGAATAGGGATGCGAACATATACATAAATATTGTAAACAGCAATGCTTTCCCAAAGCTGATTGCATTGTTGCAATAACGTTCTCTGTATTTTTTAGCAAAAATATAGCCCAAAATAGGGACACCTAATGTAAGTACAATAAACAGGAGTAATAGGAAAGGTATTCTCAGTCCTAAAGGAAAAAGCATGAACTTAAAGGACCAAAAGCAGTCCCATGCCCGTGCCATAGCGCATTGCGCATTCTTGAAGAGTTGGTTTACGTTCAGTCATTCTTTATTGATAAGTGCACAAAATTAATAAGTCTACAAAAGTACGGCTTTTATTAAGAATACATGCTATATTTAGGGGTGAAAAATGTATTTTTTCTGCTAAAATCAAAAAAAAAGTGCATGAGAGTATTGCAGTTTCAAAAAATATATCTACCTTTGCACTCGCAAAACAAAAATGGGTAAGTCCTATACGGCCAGCTCCTGATGAATCCTCCAGGGCTTGATCGCAGCAAAGGTAGTTGGTTGTAGCGGCGCGATATAGTAAGCTTACCCACCCGCCTCTTTAGCTCAGTTGGCCAGAGCACGTGGATTTGTAATCTCGGGGTCGTTGGTTCGAACCGACAAGAGGCTCAGAAAGACAAAAGGAATGGAGTAAGTCTTCATTCCTTTTTCTATTTATAATCATCCAGCTAATTTTTTCTTCATGAAGGAAACAAATATTGCAACTGCATCTTTACCACAGCAATGTCGCCCGGCCGTAAAAAAGAACTTTTAAAGGAAATATATGGCTATACTGATTTTCGTGATTTTGAAGTCTATAATGATTTGTCTTCCGGCAAAGATAAACTAAAAATTTCCCAAGGACAATTGATAGAAGAGGTTATTGAAGAGTCTGAAAAATCGATGAAGACGGATTCGGTTTATAATTTCTTGTTGACAGCGCCAACGGGAGCCGGTAAATCTTTATTGTTCCAGCTTCCTGCCATTTATTTGGGACAAGAATATAAGTTACTTACAATTGTGATTTCTCCTTTGAAGGCTTTGATTGTTGATCAAGTGGAAAATCTGCGTGATTTGGGATATGAAAAGGTGTCTTATGCCTCTTCCGATCTTTCACCTGAAGAAAAAAATGAGGCATACCGTCAGGTGCGCGAGGGAGAGACGGATTTATTTTATCTTTCTCCCGAATTATTGTTGGCTTATGATATTAAACATTTTATAGGTGACCGTCGGATAGGATTGATTGTGGTGGATGAGGCACATACGGTAACTACATGGGGGAAGGAATTCCGTGTGGATTATTGGTTCCTGGGTCGTCACTTGGATAATTTGAAGAAGAACTTGGGCTATGCTTTTCCGGTTTTTGCATTGACTGCAACTGCCGTTTGGAATCCTCGCGGGGGGGAATGATATGGTTTTTGAAACCATCCGCTCTTTGCGTATAGACCCTTGCAGACTGTTTGTGGGAACAGTGAAGCGCGAAAATATCGGCTTTGATATTCGTTTGCTTACTATTGAAGAAGATGAGAATTATGATAAGGCGAAACAACGTGTCATTATCGGACGTACCGATGATTTTCTGGATGAACATAAAACTATCATGTATTATCCTTTTGCCGGCAGCATAGACACCCGGATTAAAATGTGGGTGCGTTCTACTAACTGGCGATTGGTATCTTCTTATTATGGAAAGAAGGACAAGGCTCAGAAGGCAGCGATTGTTGAAGCTTTTAAGGAAGGTGACAAACGGATGATTATTGCGACAAAAGCATTCGGTATGGGTATTGACATCAGTGATATAGACCGTGTATACCATGTGGCGCCATCCAGTACGTTTGTCGACTATATTCAGGAGATAGGGCGTGCCGCGCGTGATAAAAGTATTAAAGGTATTGCGGCCACCGACTTTCATGAACGGGATTTCTATTTTATGAAACGCTTTTACACTCTGCCGGAGCCATTACGCAAAAAATCAGTTGGGGATGATTTTGAAGAAGCTTTGGGAAATCTATTTGATGAAGGGTAAAAGCAAGGAGATGCAAGTGTCTTTGTCGGATTTTGAGTTTGCAGTGAAACTTCCTCGTAAGCAGAACAAGTTGGAATATGAATCGGATTTGGGACAAGTGATAAAAACGGCTTTGTTATGGATAGAGGAAGATTTATCCAGCCGTTTTGGAGGACAGCCTATTGAGATAAATTCCCGAACCCTCTTTACAGATGGATATGTACAGGAAAAAACAGGGGATACTGCTTTCAGGGAAACGTATAAAAGTTTATGACTCCCGTGGTCGGTGCGGAAGGTATTTATAAGGTATCTTTTGAAGCATTGTGGGAAAGCTGTTTCTCGGAAATGGGTTATCGGGAGTTTAAGCGCGATTTATATAATGGTAATTTGTTTGAAGGAGTCCGTGCGGCGGCTGTCGGCAAACATGAGGTATTGCTGAAAGAAGATGCAGGAGATATATGCACAAAACTGGCGAGTCTGCTGAAACGGTTGAAAGATTTGCTGACTGTTAGTTTGTATGGCAATAAGGGCAAGTTTGAAGAAGATGATTTGCGCAGTATCTTTGCCGAATATGATATGGATGTTCCTTCGGCAAAACGTTTCCTTTCTTCTTTGCTGGAATCGAGAGTGGAGGAGGGAAGAAGCGTCAGCTATATCAGTAGCACGAAGAAAAAGGATGAAGACAAGTTGGTTTTTACTGTTACCCGAGGCTTTGACTTGTTGCTCTCACGTTATCAGAAGCTCTGCTCTCAGCGTATTACAGGAGTGAAAGGAGATTTGTTGCTGTTTTACACCACGCCTTTTTCAGACCTAAACATGCTTCTCAATCTTTTGTCAATGCTCAATGTGGTCGATTTTACTGTCGAAGGTGGTGTGCCTTCGGTAGAGGTGACTGTTAATATGCCTGAAGTGCTGGAGAAAGAGGTGACATCGGAAGCTTATAAAAACTTCGTGCTTGAAAATAATGAAAAGATATTCCTTGAACAGATAGAGCTGTTCCAATTGTTTTTTGGTAATACTTCCTTGGATGATGAGCAGAGATGGGAGTTTATAGAAGACTATTTCACGGGAATGAATGTGGAAGAAATGAAGAAAAAATATAGCCCCTTGGGATAGGACTAAAAGGGAGTGTGTTAAAACTAAACCGGGCTATCCCATCGTCAGGCTGTAGGGGCAGCATTATCCATGTTTTAACACACTCCCCGAAATGCTATGTCAGGCGGTGACTTTACATGCCTTCTTATACTTTGAAATCATGTGCAATTTTCTTGTATCCGTAAACGGCACGGCTTCCCAATTCTTCTTCTATGCGTAGCAGTTGGTTGTATTTGGCCATACGGTCAGTGCGACTTAATGAACCGGTCTTGATTTGTCCGCTGTTGGTAGCAACGGCGATGTCGGCAATAGTCGCATCCTCCGTCTCACCCGAACGGTGACTGGTAACAGTGGTATAGCCATTACGTTGAGCCATTTCGATGGCGTCCAATGTTTCGGTCAGCGAACCGATTTGGTTTACTTTAATCAGGATAGAATTGGCACAACCTTCGCTGATTCCTTTCTCCAGGAATTTCACGTTTTGTTACGAACAGGTCATCACCTACCAGTTGACAGCGATTTCCAAGACGTTCGGTCAGCATACGCCAGCCTTCCCAGTCATTTTCTGCCATACCGTCTTCAATGGAGTCGATAGGATAATCCCAACACAGTTTTTCCAGATAAGCCACTTGCTCTGATGCAGTACGCTTTTCACCTTTTGTTCCTTCAAATTTCGTATAATCATAGATTCCATCATGGTAGAACTCTGAAGAAGCGCAGTCCAAACCGATAGTGATGTGTTTGAATGGCTCATAACCGGCTGCTTCAATGGCTGCCAAAATGCAATTCAATGCATCCTCGGTTCCATCCAACACAGGAGCGAAACCTCCTTCGTCGCCAACAGCAGTGCTCAGTCCGCGCTTCTTTAATACGGTTTTCAGTGCGTGGAAAACTTCTGCTCCCATGCGCAATGCTTCGTGAAATGATTTGGCACCGACAGGGCGAATCATAAATTCCTGAAAAGCGATGGGAGAATCGGAATGCGAACCCCCGTTGATGATATTCATCATGGGCACGGGCAATACGTACGTGTTTGTTCCTCCTATATATCTATATAAAGGTATATCCAGATAATTTGCCGCTGCCTTTGCCACAGCCAGTGATACGCCCAGAATGGCATTGGCTCCGAGTTTGGACTTAGTGGGGGTACCGTCTAAAGCCAGCATAGCCATATCAATGCCGCGTTGGTCTGATAAGTCCATGCCGGTCAATGCCGGAGCAATGATATTATTAATGTTGTCTATGGCTTTCAGAACTCCTTTTCCTCCATAACGGGTCTTGTCTCCGTCGCGTAATTCCAAAGCTTCATGTTCACCGGTGGATGCACCCGACGGAACAGATGCACGTCCCATGATACCGGATTCTAATGTTACGTCTACTTCTACAGTGGGGTTGCCACGTGAGTCAAGAATCTCTCTTCCTTTAATCTTTGCTATTTTCATATTGATTCTAAAATTTAATTGGGTGGTTTTATGATAATAACAAAAAAGAAAGAGATTTTGTTCTATTCACTCATCCAAACTCCGAGCATGACTCCGATAATTCCTAAAACCACGCTGCCAATCACGTATGCAAAGAAGGTGGGATAAAAACCTGATTTTAATAATTGAAGGCTTTCATTGCTGAAAGTAGAGAAAGTGGTGAACCCGCCGCAAAGTCCGATAGTGAGCAATAGACGCAATTCATTGGTGATATGAATGCGTGAGGTGAGCGTATAAAAAATACCTATCAGTATGCAACCCAGTAAGTTGACGGCAAAAGTCCCCCATGGGAAAGCCGTCCCTGTCTGGCGCTGAATGGCAATGGTAAGTAAGTAACGAAGCACGCTTCCTGTTCCTCCTCCGATAAAGATATATAATAATGATTTCATAACTGCTGCATTTTGATGCAAAAATAGCAAGGATTATTCATTCGGAGAGAAATTTTTTTCTGTAATTCTGGAAAGTTTTTTCTTATCGGCTTATAATAAAGGCTTTTGGGAGTAGATGCCCGATTGTGAGGTAATGACTTAGCAACTATTATGTTTACAGCATTCTGCTGATGTAGTAGCTGTCTTAACGGATAATGTTGATGCAACGGCCTATTGGCGTAAGTTAAAACAAAGGTTAAAGAAGGAAGGTAATGAAACCGTGACAATTTGTCACGGTTTGAAAATGCTTGCGGCTGACGGTGAAATGTGCCTGACTGATGTGGCTGACACACAGCAACTTCTCCGCCTCATTCAATCTATTCCATTGCCCAAAGCAGAACCTTTTAAGCTATGGATGGCGCAAGTGGCTGCCGAACGTCTTGACCAAATGCAAGATCCCGAACTTTCCATTAACCAAGCATTAATGGACTAGGATATGTTAAATTTAATAACAAGCTGATATTAAGAATTTTATAATGCAGCTATAAAGAAGATACAATTTAGTACCATTTTAGTATCTATATTTTGTCATGGTTATACTCACCTTAAATAGCTGTCATACGACTCTTTTGAAATGTAATAAAAGCTATTTTAGGAACTATTTTAGGAACAAAACTTAGGAACAAAACCATGAAAAATTTTATAGTTCAGAATAGTTTTATTACCTTTGCAGCATTAGAACCTGCCAAGCCTCTCAACGATGCTCAAATCGGCGGGTCGTTTTTTTTATTATACCTTATATGAGAGCAAGTTTTGCCAAACCATATTCTTCTCCTGAACAAATCGTTCAGATACTAAAGCAACGTGGTATGCTTATGGATGACGAGCGGAAAGTTGAGAACTATCTGATGAATATCGGTTATCACCGTCTTTCAGCCTACATCTACCCGTTCTACAAAAGTCCAAAGAGTGACTTGCAACTAAAAAAGAAGGGACGACATTCGAGCAAGTCTTGGTGCTCTACCGCTTTGACAAGAAGTTACGCATTCTTCTCTTTAATGAGATTGAAAAAATAGAAGTTGCCATTCGCAGCGTCTTGGCTAATATCGGATGTTAAGAATTTGGTGATAAGTACTGGATAACAAAGGCGGACTATTTTGCTAACGCTGAAAAATTCAATCAGACGCTGGCTGTCATAGAAAAGGAACTTACATCAAGCAAGGAAGATTACATTGAGGATTTCAGGCACAATTATGTTGAAAACTATCCTCCGGCATGGATGATTACCGAAGTCTTGTCTTTCGGCAACTTGAACTATATTTATTCCAATATTGCCAGCAACAAGCTGATGAAAGGCATCGCTAATTATTTCGGCTTGAAACCGCAGGTTTTCACTTCGTGGTTGACCGTACTTGCCAATCTTCGCAATATGTGTTGCCATCATGCAAGAATATGGAACAGGGATTTTATGTTAAACCCAGCAGAACCGCGCAAGACTTCAAATGCTTGGATAGATACTTCCCAAATAGACAAGAAAAGGATTTTCTATAGGCTGTGTATTATTCGATATTTTCTGTCATCAGTTTCACCCAAAAACAATTTCAACGAAAAGATTGTTGATTTATTGGCTCGTTTTCCTTCGATAGATATTACGGCTATGGGATTTTGCAGGAATTGGGCTGACGAGGAGCTATGGTACTGAGAGTATATAGATTATAAATGTCTCATAAAAAAGACAAATGATGCCAACAAAAGAATTAAAAATGTAACTTTTGTCAGCATCATTCACATCTTTTAAAGAACACATGGAGGTGGCGGAAGAGGGTGGAGAAAATAAACAGTAATCGTGAAATACCCAAAGTGGCTTGCCGTGCAGTGACTGAATTCATAAAAAAAACTGTGTTTTTCGCCATACAAACGGAAAAATCTGTCTCTCCCTTCCTCCTTTCATTAGTCGTTGAAACGCCCTGTTATGGCGGATTTCGGTAGTGAATGGACATTCCGTATTGTCGTTTCAGCCTCCTTTCATCTGTAAGACTTTTTTTGATACAGATAAATACTGAAGGCAGATTTGAAAGCAGCTTGGGAAGCACGACTGAAAGGAGAATGAATGGATATCCTGTCATTGTTAATCGATTGATTGATAATGTGTTTTGGCTAATATGTAAGGATGAACGGAAAGAAGGAATGATCGGCTTAGTGAGGGGATGATTCCATCTGCCCCTATGTGAAAAAGATGCCGAGCTTTTTGAAAAAGGTCGGTGTGTTTCCGTAAAACCTCGGCATCTTTTTAATAAACTTACCGAGCTTTTTTGAAAACCTCAAGGTCTTTTTGCAGCACTCAGCCTGATCATAGGTCTATACATACGGTGGCATCAGCCTACACATATATATGCGTAAGCCTACACGTACGTACGCATCGGGCCACACTGACGTACGTATGCATTGTATCGGGTGGTGGAATGTTAGGTCGGATTTGTCACAGCAAACATTTTATTCATAAGCTATTCGGTACCATTTTTGTTTTTTTTGTTCGTTTATTCCAGAGATTTTAGTAATTTTGCACCCTAAACGAAAAATACGCAAAAAGGAATGGGTGGTTTTTTTGGAACAGTCTCAAAGGCTGAATGCGTCACCGACTTATTTTACGGGACGGACTATAATTCACATTTAGGAACAAAAAGAGGTGGCTTGGCTACGTATGCCCAAGGAGAGGGATTTATGCGTTCTATCCACAATTTGGAAAGCTCTTATTTCCGCACAAAGTTTGAATTGGAACTCCCGAAGTTTAAAGGTAACTCGGGTATAGGTATTATTAGTGATACAGATCCTCAGCCGATAGTAATCAATTCGCATTTGGGTAAATTTGCCATTGTTACAGTAGCCAAGATTCAGAATATTTCGGAACTGGGCGTGACTTGCTGGCTGCGAATATGCATTTTTCCGAAATGAGTTTGGGAAGACAAACCCAACGGAATTGATAGCATTGCTTATTGTTCAGGGACAAGGACTTTGTAGATGGCATCGAAAATGTATTTAATAAGATAAAAGGGTCGTGCTCCATGTTGCTGCTGACCGAAGACGGTATTATTGTGGCGCGTGACAAATGGGGGCGTACTCCGATTGTGATAGGTAAAAAAGAGGGTGCGTATGCTGCGACAAGTGAATCAAGCAGTTTGCCGAATCTGGATTATGAAATAGAGAAATATGTAGGACCGGGCGAAATTATTCGCTTGCGTGCCGACGGAATGGAACAAATGCGCAAGCCGAACGAAGGAATGCAGATTTGTTCGTCCTTGTGGGTGTATTATGGTTTCCCGGTTTCATGCTATGAAGGGAAAAATGTAGAGGAAGTACGTTTTATGAGTGGTTATAAAATGGGGCAGAAGGACGATTCGGAAGTTGATTGTGCCTGCGGTATTCCTGATTCGGGAGTAGGCATGGCGCTGGGGTATGCTGAAGGCAAAGGAATTCCTTATCATCGTGCCATTTCCAAATATACTCCCACCTGGCCCCGTAGTTTTACTCCTGCCAATCAGGAAATGCGTTCACTGGTAGCAAAAATGAAGCTGATTCCTAATCGTGCCATGCTGGAAGGAAAACGTGTTTTATTTTGTGATGATTCCATTGTACGTGGAACTCAACTTCGTGATAATGTGAAGATTTTATATGATTATGGTGCCAAAGAGGTTCACATGCGTATTGCGTGCCCGCCGTTGATTTACAGTTGTCCTTTCCTTGGCTTTACTGCATCAAAAGGTGACTTGGAGCTGATAACACGCCGCATGATTAAGGAAATAGAAGGAGATGAGAATAAAGATCTTGAAAAATATGCTACAACAGATTCACCTCAATACCAAAAGATGGTGCAAATGATTGCCGACCGCTTCGGTTTGAGCTCCTTGAAATTCAATACTTTGGAAACCTTAATTGAAGCTATCGGTTTGCCAAAGTGCAAAGTTTGTACGCATTGTTTTGATGGTTCCAGTTGCTTCTAATAACAAAATAATAAAATATTAATGAAAAAGAGCCGTGATTTGTTTGGCAATTCACGGCTCTTTTCTATTTTTACAGCATTGAATATTAAAAATAGGAAGATAAAATGACACTGATAGAACGATTTTTAAAGTATGTAAGTTTCGATACTCAATCAGACGATAATAGTGGTGTGACGCCCAGTACACCGAAGCAGATGGTGTTTGCACAATATTTAAGATCTGAATTGGAACAATTGGGCTTTCAGGAAATTTCTTTGGATGAGAATGGTTATCTTTTTGCTACCTTGCCGGCAAATACCGACAAACCGGTACCAACGATAGGATTTATTGCTCACATGGATACCAGTCCTGATATGACCGGTGCAGGAGTGACTCCGCGTATCGTTTATGGTTATGATCGGTTCGGATATTGTCTTGTGTGAGGAAGAGAATGTTGTTCTTTCTCCTAATCGGTTCCCTGAATTGCTGGACCACAAAGGAGAAGATTTGATTGTAACCAATGGAAAGACGCTGCTGGGAGCTGATGATAAAGCCGGTATTGCAGAAATCATTACTGCGATGGTTTATTTGAAAAGAGCATCCCGAAATTAAACATGGAAAGATTCGGGGTAGGTTTCAATCCAGATGAAGAAATTGGGTTGGGTGCTCATAAGTTTGATGTGGAAAAGTTTGGTTGTGAATGGGCTTATACAATGGATGGAGGAGAGGTAGGTGAGCTAGAATTTGAAAATTTCAATGCAGCCTCTGCCAAAGTAGTTGTAAAGGGTCGTAACGTGCATCCGGGATATGCCAAGAATAAGATGATAAACTCCATGTGTGTGGCCAATCAGTTTATGAATTTATTGCCGGATGGAGAGACTCCCCAGTGTACAGAAAACTATGAAGGATTCTATCATTTGGTAGGTATTACCGGTGAGGTGGAACAAACTACGCTGTCTTACATCATTCGTGACCATGACCGTGCCAAATTTGAAGCGCGTAAAAGAGAATATGTTGAAGTGGGCAGCTGAGATTAATAAGAAATATGGTGAAGAAACAGTGACAGTAGAATTGAAAGATCAGTATTATAATATGCGTGAAAAGATAGAACCGGTAATGCACATTATCGATATAGCTTTCAAGGCGATGGAAGAAGCCGGTGTGACTCCGAAGGTGAAAGCGATTCGTGGCGGAACGGATGGCGCACAACTTTCTTTCAAAGGACTGCCTTGTCCGAACATTTTTTTTGCCGGCGGTCTTAATTTCCACGGACGTTATGAGTTTGTTCCTATTCAGTCATTGGAAAAAGCCATGATGGTAGTGGTGAAGATTTCAGAATTGGTGGCAAGATAAGACGAATATAATAACCTTAAAAAATAATTGAATAATAACATGAAAACCACTCCGTTTACAGAGAAACACATTGCATTAGGTGCTAAAATGCACGAATTTGCAGGCTATAATATGCCTATCGAGTACTCTGGAATTATTGATGAACATTTGACTGTTTGTAATGCCGTCGGGGTTTTTGATGTATCCCATATGGGAGAATTCTGGGTAAAAGGCCCGAATGCATTGGCTTTTTTGCAGCAAGTGACTTCTAATAATGTAGCTGTTTTGCCTATTGGTAAGGCTCAGTATACTTGTTTCCCTAATGAGGAGGGAGGTATTGTTGATGACCTGTTGGTATATCACTATGAACCGGAAAAAAATACTTGTTGGTGGTAAATGCGGCCAATATTGAGAAAGACTGGAACTGGTGTGTCAGCCATAACACAGTGGGTGCGGAATTGGAAAATGCATCCGACCGTATGGCACAGTTGGCTATCCAAGGTCCGAAAGCAATGGAGGTTTTGCAGAAACTCACTTCGGTGAATCTGTCTGAAATACCTTATTATGCGTTTACTACCGGAGAATTTGCCGGTCAGAAAGACGTGATTATTTCTAATACCGGATATACCGGAGCCGGAGGCTTTGAGCTTTATTTCTATCCTGAAGCCGGTGAAGCGATTTGGAATGCCATCTTTGAAGCCGGTGCTCCTGAAGGTATCAAGCCTATAGGACTGGGTGCACGCGATACTTTGCGCCTGGAGATGGGATTCTGTCTTTATGGTAATGATTTGAGTGATACCACTTCTCCGTTGGAAGCAGGATTAGGCTGGATTACCAAGTTTGTTGAAGGAAAGATTTCACTTCACGTGCTTTACTTGAAAAGCAGAAAGCCGAAGGATTGAAACGCAAATTGGTTGGTTTTGAAATGATTGATCGCGGTATACCTCGCCATGGTTATGAGTTGGTAAATGCAGAGGGAGAAAAGGTTGGTGAAGTAACCAGTGGAACGATGTCTCCGATTCGTAAAATCGGCATCGGTATGGGATATATTCAAACTGCTTATGCTACACCGGGCACAGAGGTTTTCATTGATGTGCGTGGACGCAAATTAAAGGCGATGGTTGTCAAACCACCGTTCAGAAAGTAAATATTATTATTTTTTTTATCTCCTTCATCTTGCCTGTGGTATGGGTGGAGGAGTTTTTTTTGTCAACCTGCCATAATATTTATCGTTATGCAGGCAATGAGTTAAAACAAGTACTTATCACAAAATAAGCAGGTGAAAGACTCTCCACAGTTGATAGATAATTTATAATTTTGCAGGCAAAAAAATATTGTTATGTCAGAATTGGCTCCCCTTATAAGTGACCTCGCCTTGATTCTTATTTGCGCCGGTATTATGACGCTGATATTTAAACGGTTGAGGCAGCCTTTAGTCTTGGGCTATATTGTAGCCGGGTTTTTTTGGCAAGCCCGCATATGCCTTATACACCATCAGTAATAGATACGGCAAATATTCATACTTGGTCTGATATCGGTGTTATTTTCCTACTTTTTGCTTTAGGATTGGAGTTTAGTTTCAAAAAAGCTTATGAAAGTCGGAGGTACTGCTATTATAGCGGCGTGTACCATTATATTTTGTATGATATTGGTCGGGATGGTAGCCGGTTGGTCTTTTGGATGGAAACACATGGACTGCCTTTATCTGGGCGGTATGTTGGCAATGTCTTCAACGACCATTATTTATAAGGCATTCGATGATTTGGGGTTACGGCAGCAACGGTTTGCCGGGTTGGTGCTTAGCATTTTGATACTGGAAGACATTCTTGCCATTGTGTTGATGGTGATGCTGAGTACAATGGCTGTAAGTAAGAATTTTGAGGGTACGGAGATGATTTACAGTATTGGTAAGTTAGTATTCTTTCTGATTCTTTGGTTTGTAGTAGGAATATATCTTATTCCTATTTTTCTGAAACGTTCACGTAAGTGGATGGGGAGTGAAACATTGCTTATCGTTTCTTTGGCTATGTGCTTTGGAATGGTAGTACTGGCGGCAAAAGTAGGTTTTTCTCCGGCTTTCGGTGCTTTCATCATGGGTTCTATTTTGGCGGAGACGGTAGAGGCAGAAGTATAGAGAAACTGGTGGCGCCGGTTAAGGACTTGTTTGGTGCCATCTTCTTTGTATCGGTCGGCATGATGGTAGACCCAGCCATGATTGTGGAGTATGCATGGCCCATTGTTGCCATTACTTTATCTATTCTTTTGGGACAGGTTATATTTGGAACCGGAGGTGTGATTCTTGCAGGTCAGCCACTAAAGGTGGCAATGCAGTGTGGTTTTAGCCTGACGCAGATTGGAGAGTTTGCTTTCATTATCGCTTCATTGGGAGTAAGCCTGCATGTAACCAGTGATTTTCTGTATCCTATAGTGGTAGCGGTTTCGGTTATTACTACGTTCCTTACTCCTTATATGATTCGTCTTGCTGTTCCCGCTTATCATCGGGTAGAGAAGGTTTTGCCAAACAAATGGAGAAAAATTTTAGATCGCTACTCTTCGGGTTCGCAGACGGTGAACCATGAGAATAATTGGAGAAAACTATTGACCGCTATTATTCGCATTGTCGCCATCTATTCGGTGCTTTGCATTGCGGTAATTGTCCTTTCTTTCCATTTCATCATTCCTCTGTTTCGGGCAAGTTTACCTTTGTTTTGGGCGAATTTGGCGGGTGCAGTGTTTACAATTGTATGTATATCGCCATTTTTGCGTGCTATTATTATGAAGAAGAATCATTCAGTTGAGTTTCAGGCATTGTGGCAGGATAATCGTTATAACCGTGCTCCGTTATTATCCACCATTTTATTGCGCATGGTGATAGCTGTGGCTTTTGTTTTGTTTATTATCGAGAATATTTTCAAGGCATCTACTGCATTGATGGTTGGTATTGCTATTATTTTGGTTTGTATGATGATGCTTTCGCGCTGGTTGAAGAAACAGTCCATTTTTATGGAACGTACTTTTATACAGAATTTACGCTTCCGTGATATGCATGCTGAATTTACGGGACAGAAGCGGCCGGAATATGAGGGACATTTATTGTCACGTGATATTCATCTTTCGGATTTCGAGGTGCCGGCGGATTCTCTTTGGGCAGGACATACACTGAAAGAGTTGAATTTGGGGCATAAATACGGAGTACATGTTGCTTCTATTATTCGCGGGATGCATCGTATTAATATTCCGGGGGCGAATGTACGTCTGTTTCCCGGCGATACAATACAGGTAATCGGTACGGATGAGCAGTTGGGGGAATTTGCCCGTCAGGTGGAGCGAGTCTCTTCTGCTGCTGAAGAAGAGGATATTGAGAAGCGTGAGATGAACTTGAAGCAGTTTATGGTGGATGGTAATTCTCTTTTCTTGGGTAAGAGTATTAAGGAGAGCGGTATTCGTGATGATTATAGATGTTTGGTGGTAGGGGTAGAACGAGGCGATGGTAATTTGATCCGACCGGATGTTAATATGATTTTTTGTGAAGGTGATGTAGTATGGGTAGTGGGCGAGAGAGATGATGTTTATCATTTGTTGGGTAAGAAGAAAGAGATACAATATTAATATATAAGTTGTGAAGTATTAATATCCCTGTGATTAGCATGTATGGCCTTGCACGTATACGTGTAGGCTCATACATATTTTCACTTCGTTCTGATGGAAAACAAGGGGGATATTAATACTTATTAGTATCTATTCCTCTTCAAAGTCAAAATCGAAATCAAAGTCATCATCGTCCGGCAAATATTCCGGTGTGATAAACTCATCCATACTGCGTCGGTCTTTCTTTGTAGGACGTCCGGTGCCACGGGCGCGATCGACAAAACCGCTGATTTTACTCATTTCCAATAGTTCGTATTGTTCCGGTGAAGTAACATTCTCCAGAATTTCAGGAACCAATTTGGCACCTATACGTTTCTCTATTGCCTGTAAAACTTTGAAAGAATAAGTGATAGGCGGTTTGCGTACCTCTATCACATCTCCCGGTTTTACCGTACGTGCCGGTTTGACTTGTGAACCGTTTATGCTTACACGGCCCTTTTTACAAGCTTCTGCAGCTATTGTGCGCGTTTTAAAGATGCGTGACGCCCACAGCCATTTATCAATTCTTGCTTCAGCCATTACTTTTTATTGTATTGGTTCATTGTTATATTAATACCGGCCAGGCAGAAACTTTTGATTATTTCACATGCTAATTCCACACGTTCGTCCATAGTTTTTTCATATCTTCCTCTGTAAAGTGTCCCAATACAAAATCTATTTGCCCGCCACGGGGAAAATCGTTGCCGATACCAAAGCGCAGACGGGCATATGCTTGAGTATCCTAATGTGGCGGCTATATGCTTCAATCCGTTATGACCGGCATCGCTACCTTTACTTTTCAGGCGTAAAGCTCCGAAAGGAAGGGCTAAGTCATCTACTATTATCAACACATTTTCCAATGGAACGTTTTCCTTCTGCATCCAATAACGTACAGCGTTGCCACTCAGGTTCATGTAAGTAGACGGTTTCAGCAGGATAAGCTGGCGTCCTTTGAGCGAGAGGGTGGCAGTAGCCCCATAACGTCCGTCGGTAAAAACAAGATTGGACGCCTTTGCAAGGGCGTCCAATACTGTGAATCCTATGTTGTGACGGGTATTTCGGTATTCTTCACCTATATTACCCAGTCCTACAATCAAATATTTCATTGAAAAGGATTAAGGGGTTAGTAATTATTTACCTGCAGTTGCAGCAGCACCACGTGCGGCACGAGTTAATTTAACTGCACAAACAACAGCTTCCTTGGCATTAATTAATTCCAAACCTTCATAGCTTAATTCGCCCACTTTGATAGTCTTGCCCAGACCCAAAAAGTTACATCAACAACCAGACGTTCAGGAATTGCATTATATAAAGCTTTCACTTTCAGTTTACGCATCTGCAATGCCAATTTACCACCGGCACGTACACCTTCTGCCAAACCTTCCAACTGAACAGGAACTTCCATACAATAGGTTTAGCTTCATCAATCTGATAGAAGTCAACGTGAAGGATTGCATCCTTACAGGATGGAACTGGATATCTTTCAAAATAGCGTTTACTATTTTACCATCAATGTTCAAGTCTACAACATAGATGTGCGGTGTGTATACCAGATTACGCAAACCGTCGGTAGTTACTGAAAAATGAGTTGCTACAGGATTTCCGTTTTCGTCTTTCTGCACTCCATACAATACACAAGGAACACCATTGTTCTTACGCAATTCGTGAGTTGCTTTCTTTCCTACGTCTGTTCTGACAGTACCTTTAATTTCAATTGATTTCATTGTTCTTTAATTTTTTGTGTTACTCTAAATTAAGTTGATCTTATTGCTTAATTCGCCATCACACGATGTGGTATATCACACGATGAGCTTGAAAAAGCGGTGCAAAATTACTGCTTATTTCCGACTTGACCAAAAAGAGCACGGATTTTTTAATCGGGCTCTTACTTATATCATTAAATCAGAAGTCAATATCTATTTTTATTTCACTAGAGCTTAGAGCTTCTTCACTTTCGTTTTCAGTTCTTTTTTCTTCCGGCATGTCTTCGCTGTGGTGGGGTTCTATCGGACCTTGTTCGTCAGTAATGAACTGTATAGCCTGTTGTAAACCGTTTGTGAACTTCTCAAAATCTTCTTTATATAGGAAAGATCTTATGTTTTTCGAAGCTTACTTGCGAGTCATCACCTTCTCCCGATACAATCTTCTTGCTTTCGGTAATAGCCAAGAACATTTCATCTTTCCGGTTTTTCTTCACATCTAAATAATAAATACGTTTCCCGCTTTAATTGCTTTTGAGAAAACTATTTCTTTATCACCATCCACTACACTTTTCTTTTTCTCTTCCATAACTTAAGTATCTTTATAAATCGGCTTCAAAATTGGATATTTTTTTTTAATGGGCAAAGAATTTGCTCATAAACTTCGAAGAAAAAAGCGTTTTCCGCTTTTCTATGCAAATTTTGCATTAAAAAATGTAATTATGTTATGTGAAATCAATGAAAATACCTACTTTTGCAACTCCTTAATAATTTTATGTGAATTATGATAAATAGAGTTCTTATTCGTCTTAAGATAGTTCAGATAATCTATGCTTATTATCAGAACGGAGGGAAAAACTTGGATACTGCCGAGAAGGAGTTATTCTTTAGTCTCTCTAAAGCGTATGACTTGTATAACTATCTGCTGCTTTTAATGGTTGAGGTAACTAAACAGGCTAACAAACGACTGAATGCTGCGAAAAACAAACTGGTCCCTACTAAGGAAGAATTGTTTCCCAACACTAAATTTGTGGAAAACCTCTTTATTGCACAGCTGGAGGTAAACAAACAGCTGCTGGATTGTTTTCGAACAATCAGAAGAAAACTTGGGAGAATGAAGCTGATTTCGTAAAGACTTTATGTGATAAAATCTTAGAAAGCGATATATATAAGGAATATATGGCCAGTGAGACTTCTTCGTATGAGGAAGACCGTGAAGTGTGGCGCAAGCTATATAAAAATATTATTTTTAATAATATCGAACTAGATCAGGTTTTGGAGGACCAAAGCTTGTATTGGAACGATGATAAGGAAATCGTAGACACTTTGTCTTAAGACAATCAAGCGTTTCGAAGAAAAAAATGGTGCTAAACAAGAGTTGTTGCCTGAGTTTAAAGATGAGGAGGATCAAGACTTCGCGCGCCGTTTGTTCCGCCGCGCTATCTTGAATTCTGACTATTATCGTCATCTGATCAGCGAGAATACAAAGAATTGGGATCTTAGACCGTGTGGCTTTCATGGATGTGGTCATTATGCAGATCGCTTTGGCGGAAATCCTGAGCTTTCCCAATATCCCCGTTAGTGTGTCGCTCAATGAATACGTGGAAATAGCCAAACTGTACAGCACTCCGAAAAAGCGGTGGCTTTATTAACGGAACTTTGGACGGAATCGTTAATTCATTAAAAAAAGAGAATAAGCTAACAAAAAATTAATATCTTTGTTTGTTATTAAGAATAACGGTATTATAAACTAAAAAACTAGAAAGTATGAACTTATTATTTGTATTTCTGCAGGCAGGGGGCGGAGGAGATTACTCTTTCCTTATTATGATGGTAGCCATTTTCGCTATTATGTACTTCTTCATGATTCGTCCTCAGAATAAGAAACAGAAAGAAATTGCTAATTTCCGCAAGAACCTGGAAGTGGGTCAGGAAGTGATAACTGCAGGTGGTATATACGGAAAGATAAAGAAATAGAAGATAATACGGTAGTATTGGAAATAGCGTCAGGCGTTAAGATTAAAATTGATAGAAATTCTATCTATGCTAACGCTGCTGCAAAACCAACAAACAAAGTAAAAACTTATATAAGCTATGTTCGACAAAAGGAACATACGTATTTACTATTTAAAGACTTTAGAGAGAATCAGAAGCTTCCTGCTTAGCCGTAATAGCAGGGAGTTCCTGATTTTCTTGTTTTTTGTATTTGTATCTTTCTGCTTTTGGTTGCTTCAGGTGTTAAATGATGATTATGAAACGGAATTTTCGATTCCTCTCCGTATGAAGAATGTCCCCAATAATGTGGTGCTGACTTCCGAGTTACCCAGTGAGTTAAAGATAGGAGTGAAGGATAGGGGAACTGTATTGACCAATTATATGTTGGGGCAAACTTTCTATCCGGTTACAATTGATTTTAAGGATTATGAGAGCAAAGGCACGCAAGTACGTATTCCGGTTTCTACTCTGTTGAAGAAAATTACAGGTCAATTGAACCAGTCGACTCGCTTGCTGACTGTTCGGCCTGACACATTGGAGTTTATTTATACTAAGGGGGAAGCTAAAAAAGTTCCTGTCAAGTTGCAGGGAAAAATTGATTTAGATCGTCAGTATTATATTTCTGATGTTATCTATTCTCCTGATTCGGTAATGGTCTATGCTCCTCAGGAAATATTGGATACCATTACTACGGCCTATACAGAGTCGGTGGTATTAGAGAATCTGTCTGATACGACTCATCGCCGCATCAGTCTGGCAAAAGTGAAAGGAGCCCGGTTTATTCCCGACTTTAATGATGTAACGCTCATGCTGGATGTATATGCAGAGAAGAGTGTGGAGGTACCTGTGCGTGGTGTGAATTTTCCTCCTGATAAAGTATTGCGTACCTTTCCCTCCAAAGTGCAGGTTACTTTTCAGGTCGGACTGAGTCATTTCAAGGCAATTACGGCTGAAGATTTTTTTTATAGGAGTGACTTACGAGGAATTACTGAATAATAAAGGAGAAAAGTGTCCGGTGAAACTTAAATCTGTTCCCCGCTATGTGAATCATGTGCGTCTTAATCCGCAAGAGGTGGATTATCTGATTGAACAACAAATAATATTCAATGATTAAGATAGCTATTACCGGAGGTATTGGCAGTGGGAAATCATATATTTCTCACTTACTGGAGACAATGGATGTGCCGGTCTACAATGCTGATAATGAAGCTAAGCGCTTGATGGTATCCGATGAGGGAATTCGTCGGGAGCTTATTGCTTTATTGGGAAAAGAGGTCTATGATAAAGAAGGAGCTTTGAATAAACCTCTGCTCGCTTCTTATCTTTTTTCGGCTCCTGAGCATGTGAGACAAATCAATGCTATTATTCATCCCAGGGTGAGGGAGGATTTTATCCGTTGGATTGGAGAACTGAAAGAGTGTGAGATAGCGGGTATGGAATCTGCCATTCTTTATGAGGCCGGTTTTGAAAATACAGTAGATGCTGTAGTGATGGTTTATGCACCATTGGAGTTAAGGGTGAAGCGGGCTATGCAGCGCGATAATGCAACAGAACAACAGGTGCGTGCACGTATCTTGGCACAACTTGATGACGAAGAAAAACGAAGTAGGGCAGATTTTACGGTTTTGAATGACGGTACTGTTCCGCTGCTTCCACAGTTGACTCAGGTAATTGAAGAATTAAAATCAGGAAAATTCGTATAATAAATTTGGGAGTTTCATTCGCGAATTGTACTTTTGCTTCCTCAAACCATAAATATAAAATAGAATAGTATGTTAAAGACCATTTTATCAATCGCGGGTAACCGGGATTATATAAATTGATTTCTCAGGAAAGAACATGTTGATTGTAGAAACAGTTGACGCGGCTAAGAAAAGAGTTCCTGCTTATGCTCATGACAAAGTTATCTCATTGGCGGATATTGCTATGTACACAGATGCAGAAGAAGTGCCTTTGAGCGAAGTGTTAGAATCAGTGAAAAACAAAGAGAATCGGGGCTGTGGCTTCTATTGACTATAAGAAAGTATCTGCAAACGAGTTGCATGCTTATTTTGCAGAAATTCTTCCCAACTATGACCGTGACCGTGTGCACGCAAGTGACATCAAGAAGCTGTTGTCATGGTACAATATTTTGGTAAACAATGGTATTACTGAATTTGTAGAGCAAAAATGCGGTTGCCACTGAAGAACCGGCAGCAGAAGAAGGAAAATAATACTTTTCTTTTTATTATTTATAAAACGCCCTCCCTGCAAATTTCGAATCATTCGCAGGGAGGGCATTTTATATAGTTTGATTATAGAGAATTAGTTGCGGAATATCAATCCGTCTCCCGCAGTTTCTACTATAATCGGTTTAGAACGATCTACCTCCTGAGATAATAATTTCTTTGACAAGTCGTTCAGCAAATAGTGCTGGATAGGCACGTTTCACGGGACGGGCGCCGAATTCGGGATCATAGCCTGTGCTGGCAATGAAAACGGATTGCTTCATCTGTCATCTGGAGAGTGATTCCATTGTCGGCGAGCATATTCTTGATACCGTTGATTTGTAACATCACAATCTGTTCTATCTCTTCTCTGTTCAAAGGCAAGAACATGATTGTTTCATCTATACGGTTCAGAAACTCCGGCCGTATCGTTCTTTTTCAACATGGACATAACCTCTTTCTTCGTCTCTTCTACTATCACTTCGCGATTCTCGTCATTAATCTTTTCGAACTGGCTCTGAATGTATGAGCTTCCAGATTGGAAGTCATGATGATAATGGTGTTCTTGAAGTTTACCGTACGTCCCTTGTTATCAGTCAGTCGACCGTCATCCAATACTTGCAAGAATATTGAACACATCGGGATGTGCTTTTTCGATTTCGTCAAATAATACCACAGAGTAGGGTTTGCGTCGGACGGCTTCTGTCAACTGACCGCCTTCATCATAACCTACATATCCGGGAGGCGCTCCAATCAGACGGGATACGGAGTGCTTCTCTTGGTATTCACTCATATCGATACGGGTCATCAAGCTCTCGTCATCAAACAGGTAATCTGCCAATGCTTTGGCAACTCTGTCTTACCTACACCGGTAGTACCCAGGAAAATGAACGAGCCTATCGGACGCTTCGGGTCTTGCAGTCCGGCACGGCTACGGCGAACGGCATCGGATACGGCTGCTATGGCTTCATCCTGACCTACCACACGCAAATGTAATTCTTGCTCCAGATGAAGCAATTTGTCACGTTCGCTTTGCAGCATCTTGTTGACCGGTATCCCTGTCCACCGTGAAACAACATCGGCAATGTCCTCAGCGGTAACTTCTTCCTTTATCATGGCACTGTCACCCTGCTTATGCTTCAAGTCTTCTTGAATATCCTTGATTTCATTTTCTAGAGCCTGTAATTTCCCATAACGGATTTCGGCTACTTTACCATAGTCTCCTCACGTTCCGCTTTCTCGGCTTCGAACTTCAGTTGCTCTATTTCCTGCTTGTTCTGCTGAATCTTGTTCACCAGCTCTTTTTCACTTTGCCATTTTGCTTTATAGGAAGTTTCTTGTTCCTTCAATTCGGCAATTTCCTTATTCAGTTGTTGCAACTTAGGTTCGTCTTTTTCACGTTTGATGGCTTCACGCTCAATCTCCAATTGTTTCAGGTGGCGTGAGATTTCATCCAGCTCCTCAGGAACAGAATCACGTTCCATGCGAAGTTTGGCAGCAGCCTCGTCCATCAGGTCGATGGCCTTGTCCGGCAGGAAACGTTCGGTAATGTAACGGTTACTCAATTCTACAGCGGCAATGATGGCTTCATCTTTGATACGTACCTTGTGATGGTTTTCGTAACGTTCTTTCAATCCACGGAGAATAGAGATGGTGCTCAGCGTGTCCGGTTCGGCAACCATTACAGTTTGGAAACGGCGTTCCAATGCCTTGTCCTTTTCGAAGTACTTCTGATACTCGTCCAAGTAGTGGCTCCGATGCTGCGGAGCTCACCACGGGCCAAGGCGGGTTTTAATATATTGGCGGCATCCATGGCACCTTCACCTTTACCGGCTCCTACCAAAGTATGGATTTCGTCGATGAACAGGATAATACTGCCTTCCGGCTTTGATTACCTCATTGATAACAGATTTCAGACGTTCTTCAAATTCACCTTTGTATTTGGCTCCAGCTACCAGTGCACCCATATCCAATGAGAAGATCTGTTTGTTCTTCAAGTTGTCGGGTACGTCACCTCGATGATACGGTGTGCCAAGCCTTCAACGATGGCTGTCTTACCTGTACCCGGCTCACCGATTAAAATCGGATTATTCTTGGTACGTCGGCTTAATATCTGTAATACTCGCCGGATTTCCTCATCACGGCCGATAACCGGGTCGAGCTTTCCACTGCGGGCAGCCTCATTTAAGTTGATGGCATATTTACTTAAGGACTGATAAGTGTCTTCACTGGATTGTGAAGTTACTTTTTCTCCTTTACGTAGTTCTGCTATGGCGGAGCGCAGCTCTTTGTCTGTCATTCCCGCATCTTTCAGATATGGTAGAAACAGTACTCTTTACATTCAGTAATGCCAGAATGATAGCTTCCAGTGAAACATATTCATCTCCCATTTCTTTAGAATACTGGGTTGCCCTTTGTAATACCTCGTTGCTTTCGCGGCTAAGGTAAGGTTCTCCGCCGCTGACCTTAGGCAGTGAGTCTATCTGCTTGTCGATGACCAACGTGCGATCTGCTGTGCATTCATTCCCAATTTCTGGAAGATAAAGTTAGTCACGTTTTCACCTACTTTCAGCACTCCGGCCAGCAAATGAACCGGTTCGATAGCCTGCTGTCCGCGGGCTTGAGTTACGTTCACCGCTTGCTGCACTGCCTCTTGTGATTTAATTGTGAAGTTGTTAAAATTCATATTGTATCTCCTTTCTGTATTATTCAAATACCTATTGAAAACGGAATCGTTACGTCTTTGTTCAATGCTTTAAGCGATTTCGGTTGAGAATACTCAAATACTTTGCCAAAAGCTGAAAGCAGAGGAAAAACAGGTGGTTGGGGTAAAAGAATCAGACAAAATGACAGGGTGTAAGAGCTCTTAAATGAAAAAAAGTCCGAATTGGATACAAAAAGGCAGAAAACTTTCGGAAGGAGAAAAGATTATTTCTATCTTTAGACCGGTAATGTAGAAAAGAAAATGACAAAAGTAAGAATATGGCGAATGAGATGAATTTTGCAGAAACTGTAATGCTGGTGGATGTAGCCTATGTAGACAGGGTGGCGGGTGATTTACAAACATTTTGGTGACGTGGTGGGCCGTAAGTTGCCAAAGGCTGACCTACCGGTGCTGTTGGAGTGCCTGGCTTTGGATGCCGGACTACAATTTCGGGGAGAATAATATTCAGGTATTGCTTATTTATGACGAGGAAAGTAAGAAAATGGATGCTTTTCAGCCGTCGGATTTGGAAAAGGAATTAAATAACGTGGCTTTCAAGAGTCACTTGGGAGAGTTTGCACTTTATTCTTTCGAACCATCGGATATGGCAGGAAGGGATGAATTGTTTCTTGAATCACTGAGGGTGGTTGCGGATGCGAAAGATGTGAAACGCTTGATAGCGGTTCCTGCGGAAGAAGAGTATGGCAATGAAGTTCCCGCTATATTAAATAAGGTGGACGGAAAAGACGGAATGACTGTCTTTGGCATGAATCCACCGACTGAAGCGATTGCTTATCAGTGGGAGATGTTGGGATTCGCTGTTTTGCAAGCTTTAGGGATAAAAGCCGACGAGTTGTAATAAAAGTAGCACTATGTCTGATTTTCGGTTGAGAGTATTCAGTTGTGTTGCGAAGAACCTTAGCTTTACTAAGGCATCTCAAGAGCTTTTCATCAGTCAGCCTGCCATAACAAAGCATATTCAGGAGTTAGAGACGATGTATCAGACGCGTCTCTTTGAGCGGATGGGGAATAAAATATCGCTGACTGATGCCGGAAGGCTGTTACTGGAGCACTGCGAGAAGATATTGGAAGAATACGGGCGACTGGAGTATGAGATGAATCTGTTGCGTAATGAACATATCGGAAAGCTGCGTTTGGGAGCCAGTACTACAATTGCCCAATATGTGCTTCCTCCATTGTTGGCACGCTTTATCGAGAAATTCCCACAAGTCTCTCTGTCTTTATTTAACGGAAATTCTTTGGAAGTGGAAAAAGCTCTGCAGGAACATCGCATAGACCTTGCTTTGGTAGAGGGAAATATCCGGCAGCCTAATTTGAAGTATACTTCATTTCTGCAAGATGAATTGGTTCCTGTTGTTCATACTCACAGTAAATGGACGGAATATGATGAAATCACATTAGAAGAGTTTAAAAAATTCCTTTGGTGTTGCGTGAAAGAGGATCTGGAACATTGGATATCTTATTGGCAGCTCTTCAAAAGCACAATATAAAGTTATCAGACCTGAATGTGAAAATGTATTTGGGAAGTACGGAAAGCATCAAACTTTTTTTGGAAAACTGTGATTGCTTGGGGATTCTTTCTATACGTTCTGTCAATAAAGAATTGTATGCAGGTGAGATGAAAGTACTGGAAATAAAAGATTTATCTATGTTTCGGGAATTTGACTTTGTGCAGTTGCAGGGACAGGAAAACGGATTGCCGGCTTTATTTATGCAGTTTGCCGAACATTATAAAGAAAAGTTATAACCTATAAATAAAAACGATTGGTGATCTATCGAAACATATACTACCTTTGCACTCCGAAACAGAAAATAACATTTAAAGAAAGGTAGAAATATGATTTCAGTATCAGCTTTACAGCAAAACAACAAAGTAATTTATGTAGGTATACTTTCCACGTTGATCGTTTTTTGTTAATGGATTATATCCCGGCATTGGCCCCTTTCTCACATTGGGTCACTCCACCGGTAGCTTTATTCCTAGGTTTGATATTCGCATTGGTATGTGGTCAGGCTCATCCCAAGTTCAATAAAAAAACTTCAAAATATTTATTGCAGTATTCAGTGGTAGGCTTGGGTTTCGGCATGAATCTTCAAGCTTCTCTGGCTTCCGGTAAGGAAGGTATGGAGTTTACCATCCTTTCAGTGATTGGAACTATGCTCATCGGTATGTTTATCGGCCGTAAAATATTGAAGATAGACCGTGATACTTCTTATCTGATAAGTTCAGGAACTGCTATCTGCGGTGGTAGTGCCATTGCTGCTGTGGGGCCTGTCCTAAAGGCAAAGGATAGCGAAATGTCTGTGGCGTTGGCTACTATTTTTGTATTGAATGCAATAGCCTTGTTTATTTTTCCCGTTTTGGGACATTGGCTGGGATTAGACCAGCAGCAATTCGGAACTTGGGCAGCGATTGCCATTCATGATACCAGTTCGGTGGTAGGTGCAGGGGCTGCTTATGGTGAGGAAGCCTTGAAAGTGGCTACAACGATTAAATTGACTCGTGCGCTGTGGATTATTCCATTGGCATTAGCTACTTCATTTATCTTTAAGGGAAGTGGCAAGAAAATCAGTGTTCCCTGGTTTATCTTTTACTTTATAGGTGCTATCATTCTCAATACTTATGTGTTGGATGGCATTCCTCAACTGGGACAGGCCATTTCGGATTTGGCACGTAAAGGGTTGATTATAACGATGTTCTTTATCGGTGCGTCATTGTCGATGGATGTATTAAAGCAAGTAGGAATGAAACCGCTTATTCAGGGAGTGATTCTGTGGGTGGTAATCAGCTTGAGTACATTGGCTTATATATTATTGTTCTAAGATTAGGTATCAGAACTTAGGTATATTTAAAGCGCCTGAGAGTTTTTAAAAGACTCTTAGGCGTTTGTTCTTTGGAAAAGGTTCGAGAGGCTTTTAAAAAAGACTTTGAGGTTTTTGGAAAAGAACTAAAGAGTTTTCAGAAAAGATCAAAGAGTTTTTGAAAAAAGACCAAGGAGTTTTAGTGAGGGCTTAAAAAGCCTGTTTGAATTTACCTTCTTCGAAGTTCGCTTTCAGTTTTTCATCACTTTTGGCACTGTTGACAATATTCGTCAATACACTTGCTTTGGTAACTTCTACTACGATATGTGTTTTATATCGTCCGCCGGCTTGTTCACTGTTCTCACAGATGACTTTCATTTTGACTACTTCTTGCTGTATCACTCCCTGAATCAGGCTGTTGAATTGAGCAATGTCAGCACCGGATATCTTAGTCTGCGATTTGGCAGCAGCTTCTGCTTTTTGTTTTGATTTGGTTTTCAAGGGCTGTTCGGGCACCGGTCATGGCTTTTTTCTTGGAAGCTGTTGCATCACTACTCTGTGCAGAGGCATACGCACGGAAAAACTCTGCATCAGTGGCATACTCACTTCCCGTGCAGGGACCTGCATTTTGGGCGTGTGTCAATGTTGTTACCGCAAAGAACACAGCCAATAAACTAATGAATTTGTAACATTTCATATCGTGTATTTTATCAATTTCTTGCGAAGATAGGAGAATATTTGATAATATTATTAAGAAAAGAGAAAAAAATGATGGGGCCGGTGACTGTAAAATGTTCTTGCCTTAAAGAGTCTGATTTTATTATATGCAGTGGCTTGTGAGAGGGTAAACTGGATTTCTATGCCATCGTTATGCCCGGAAGCTGTTAGTCTTTATGGTTGAAATAGAGAAATGTATTAAAAGCCATATCATTATCACCATGATAATTTCTTCTGGCTTTTAATACATTTGCTTCTTTAAGGGGGGGGATTATATTTTCCATCCGAAGGCTTCTGCAACAGCCGGGAATACGACTTTTCCATTTACAATATTCAAGCCTTTTTTGAGTCCGGAATCTGTTTCACAGGCTTTTTCCCATCCCATATCTGCCAACTTGACGGCGTAAGGCAATGTTGCATTGGTCAGTGCCAAAGTAGAAGTGCATGGCACTGCTCCGGGAATATTGGCTACACAATAATGAATGATTCCATCGACTTCGTATGTCGGCTCGGCGTGTGTGGTTGGGTGTGACGTCTCAAAACAACCTCCTTGGTCGATGGCTACATCTACCAGCACACTTCCTTTTTTCATCAGTTTGAGCATAGGGCGGGTGATGAGGTGAGGTGCTTTTTGCTCCGGGAATCAAAACAGCACCTATTACCAAGTCGGTGGTAGCGAGTTCCTGTTCTATATTGTGAGCGGATGAGAATAATGTTTTCACATTTTTGGGCATAAATTCATTTAGCTGCCTTAGGCGTGGAAGGGATATATCACAAATAGTGACGTCTGCTCCCCAGTCCGGCAGCCATTAAAGCGGCGTTGGTTCCCCACAACTCCACCGCCCAAAACTAATACTTTTGCAGGTTTTACCCCCGGCACTCCACCCAGTAAAATTCCTTTCCCGCCTTGTGGCTTTTCCAGAAAGCGTGCACCTTCTTGCACAGACATGCGGCCGGCTACTTCACTCATTGGAATCAATAAAGGAAGGGCGCCCTGCCTGTCTACTACCGTTTCGTAAGCCATACACACCGATTTGCTTTTTATCATGGCTTCCGTCAACTGTTGGTCGCAGGCAAAATGAAAATAGGTAAATACCAATTGCCCCTCGCGCACCAAGCCGTATTCGCTTTCGATAGGTTCTTTTACTTTGATAATCATTTCGGCTGTTCCATACACATCTTCGATGGAGGGGAGTATATGTGCTCCGGCCTTTTCATAGTCTTCGTCAGTAAATCCGCTGTTGATACCGGCAGTGTGCTGGACATATACCGTGTGACCTCTTTGTACTAATTCTCGTGCTCCCGAGGGGGTTAACGATACACGATTCTCGTTGTTCTTGATTTCTTTAGGAATTCCTACTATCATAATTGTCACATTTAAGGGGTTTGACTGCCTCAAAGGTAACAAAATGTCAGAAAAGTAGGTTCCTTGCTGCTCTGTTTTTTTTCTCTGTGAAGTATGTTTAGCAACACAAATTAAGAGGAACTTTTGAATTTATTTTGTAAGTTTGCACCTGCCCGTATGCAGGGGCGGAAAAGAACAAAAAAACAGATAGGAGAAAAATGACGATACGCAGTTATATATTGCTCCTTGCATTGGGAGGCTGTTTGGCTACCCGGGCACAGGAACATCCCGAAAAACCTTTTATTTCCCCCTTTGATTTTCCGTTGACTTTAAGCGGAAACTTTGGTGAGTTGCGTGCCAATCATTTTCACGGAGGAGTGGATTTTAAAACCCAGGGAGAGGTGGGCAAGCCTATTCATTGCATTGCCGACGGCTATGTGAGCCGTGTGTCGGTTACGCCCGGAGGTTATGGGGCAGGCTTTGTATATCACTCATCCTAATGGCTATACTTCCGTGTATGGACATATCTCAAAGTTCGCTCCGGCTGTGGCAAAGCTGGTGGAAGAATATCAGTATGAGAATGAGACTTTTGCGGTAGACTTGAAGTTTGAACCCGGCCAACTGGCGTTTAAGTCCGGTGAGATTATTGCTTTGAGCGGTAATGAAGGATATTCGTTTGGTCCTCATTTGCACATGGAGATTCGTCGTACGGATACAGGTGAGCTGATAGACCCTTTGCAGTTTTATACGGATAAGGTGAAAGACACGACTCCGCCTCGTGCCTTTGGTGATGCTTTTATCCTCAGCCGGGGAAAGGAGTGGTGAGCGGTTCTCCGAAGAAGAAAGCGATTCCGGTTGCCGCATTGGGAACTCCGGTTGAGGCTTGGGGAGAAATAGCAGCAGGTATAAAAGCATACGACTACATGGATGGTACGCATAACAATTACGGGGTGCGGTCTGTCGTACTTTATGTAGATACGGCTGAAGTGTTCCGTAGTACGGTGGATGGCGTTTTGCCTGAAGAAAACCGCATGATTAACGCTTGGACGGATTATGAGGAACATGTGAAGAAAAACAGTTGGGTGATGCGTTCACAGATACTTCCGGGAAATCCTTTGCGTATGTTACAGGCTGATGAGAAGGGAGGGGTCGTGACGATTGATGAGGAGAGTGATTATCACTTCCGTTATGAACTGGAGGATTTATATGGCAATAAGAACACATATCGGTTTGTGGTGTGTGGATGCCGGATGCCGATAGAAGAATATAATCCGCAAGCAAAACATTATTTGGAATGGGATAAAGGCAATGTGATACAGGAACCCGGAATGGAATTGGTCATTCCGCGAGGCATGCTGTATGAAGACATTGCATTGAACACTAAGGTGATAAAGGATACTGCTGCCATTGCATACGAATATCGGTTGCATGATGAGGCAGTGCCTTTGCAGGCGGGATGTACGTTGATGATTGGCGTGCATCGTTTTCCGGTGGAAGACACATCAAAATATTATGTAGTCCGTAAGTGGGGAAACAGGAAGGGTTCTGCCGGAGGGAAGTTTGATGACGGCTGGATGAAAACAACCATTCGTGAGTTGGGAACATATACCGTGGCTGTCGATACGGTTTCTCCGCGAGTCACTCCCCTGAACCGGTCTCAGTGGAAAAGCGGAAACATACAGTTTAAGATTGGTGATGCCGAGACAGGTGTGAAAGATTACAAGGTGATGATTGATGGTCGGTTTGAGCTTTTCAGTTTCAGCTCGAAGACAGCCCGGTTGTCAATGAAGCACCCGAAGCGTTTGAAAAGGGGAGTGCCCCATAAGCTGGAAGTGATCGTGACCGATTATTGTGGGAATGAGACGCGGAAAGAATATAAGTTTTAAGTAGAAAACAGAATAACACAATTAAAAAGTTATATAAATGAAGAACAAGCTAATTTTAGGAGCTGCCTTGCTGATGGCAGCCGTGACCGAAACACTGGCCTGTACCAACTTTATTGTTGGTAAAAATGCATCGACAGACGGTTCGGTTATTGTATCTTATTCAGCCGATTCATACGGAATGTTCGGTGAGTTATATCATTATCCCGCAGGTGTACATGCCAAAGGCACCATGCGTGATATTCATGAATGGGATACGGGTAAGTATTTGGGACAGATAAAGGAAGCCCCCCAAACTTACAATGTGATTGGAAACATGAATGAATATCAGGTAACGATTGGAGAAACAACCTTCGGCGGGCGTGAAGAGTTGGTGGATACTACCGGTATTATGGATTATGGCAGTCTTATTTATGTTGCGCTCCAACGTTCGCGCACGGCAAAAGAAGCTATTGAAGTGATGACTGACTTGGTTAAGGAATACGGCTATTACAGCAGTGGCGAGTCATTCTCTATTGCAGACCCCAACGAAGTATGGATTCTTGAAATGATAGGCAAAGGGCCGGGTGTGAAAGGAGCAGTATGGGTAGCAGTCCGTATACCGGATGATTGTATTGCAGCACATGCTAATCAGAGCCGGATTCATCAATTTAATATGAATGACAAGGATAATTGTCTTTACTCTCCGATGTGATTTCTTTCGCTCGTGAGAAAGGTTATTTTGACGGTATGAATAAAGATTTCAGTTTCTCGGAAGCTTATAATCCTTTGGATTTCGGCGGGCTTCGTTTTTGTGAAGCACGTGTATGGAGCTACTATAATATGTTTAATAAAGCGGTAGGAGATACCTATCTTGCCTTATATTCAGGGAGAGAGCAAGGAACCGATGCCTCTTTATATCAAGCCCGACCATAAGCTTTCTGTGCGCGATGTACAAAGAGCCATGCGTGACCATTATGAAGGCACGCCGCTGGATATCACTAATGATCCGGGAGCCGGTCCTTTTAAAACACCTTATCGTTTGTCACCGTTGACTTATAAAGTAGGCGACAAAGAGTATTTTAATGAACGCCCGATTTCTACTCAGCAGACTGCATTTACATTTGTGGCACAGATGCGTGCCGAACTCCCCGATGCGATAGGTGGTGTACTGTGGTTTGGTGCGGATGATGCCAACATGACAGTATTTGCTCCGGTCTATTGCTGTACGGACAGAATTCCCGATTGTTATAGCGGTAAAGAAGCAGACTGTGTAACCTTCTCGTGGAATTCCGCTTTCTGGATTTACAACTGGGTGGCCGACATGATTCGTCCTCGATACAGTTTGATGATTGAGGATATGCGTGCGGTTCAAAACAATTTGGAGGATACTTATGACAGTGCGCAAAGTGGTATAGAAAACGCTGCACTCAGCCTTTACGAGAAAGACCCGGTGAAAGCGAAAGAGTTTTTGACCAACTATTCTTGCATGACGGCTCAGTCGGCAGTTGACAGCTGGAAGAAGTTGGGAGAATTCCTCATTGTGAAATACAACGACGGTGCAGTGAAGAAAATGGCAAAGAACGGCTCTATCTTGCGACCGGAAACAGGAAACTGTGCTCCGCTGGTGCGTCCGGGTTATCCTCAGGAATTTTTGGAAGAGCTGGTGAAAGCTACAGGAGAGCGTTATAAAGTGACAAAATAAGAAGGCGTATCTTACGTTTGATAATAAAAAGCTGTCCGCATTACATCTCTATGGAGGTGTAGTGCGGATTTTTTTTCATGGATACAGGCATGGATTCCATTATAATTTATTTCTTCAAAAGATAGGAATTGTGAACTTATTCTTTTACATTTGCGTATTATTAAAATATTAACTCTAATAAAGTAGATCACATGGAAAATGAAGAATTGATTCAGCAAGTGACAGAGAAAGCAGAGAAATGGTTAACTCCTGCATACGATGCCGAAACTCAGGCAGAGGTAAAGCGTATGTTGGAAAATGAAGATAAAACCGATTTGATAGAAGCATTTTATAAAGATTTGGAATTTGGGACAGGTGGTTTGCGTGGTATTATGGGCGTGGGCAGTAACCGTATGAATATTTATACGGTAGGTGCTGCTACTCAAGGTTTGTCCAATTATCTAAATAAAAATTTTAAAGATCTCGATCAGATATCTGTTGTGGTAGGTCATGATTTTGCCGTAATAACAGCCGTTTGTTTGCGGAAATTTCTGCCAATATTTTCTCAGCTAATGGTATCAAAGTATATTTGTTTGAAGATATGCGTCCTACTCCTGAAATGTCTTTTGCCATTCGTCATTTGGGATGTCAAAGCGGTATCATCCTGACAGCTTCTCATAACCCGAAAAGAATATAACGGTTATAAGGCCTATTGGGATGATGGTGCACAAGTATTGGCTCCGCATGATAAAGGTATTATTGATGAAGTGAATAAGATTGCTTCGGCTGCCGATATTAAGTTTGAAGGAAACAAAGAACTGATTCAGGTGATTGGTGAGGATATCGATAGCATCTATTTGGATAAGGTGCATACTATTTCTATTGATTCTGAAGTAATTAAGCGTCAGAAGGATTTGAGTATTGTGTATACTCCGATTCATGGAACGGGTATGATGCTGATTCCGCGTGCATTGAAGCAATGGGGATTTGAAAATGTACATACCGTGCCTGAACAAATGGTGAAGAGTGGCGATTTTCCGACTGTTGTCTCTCCGAATCCGGAAAATGCCGAGGCTTTGTCTATGGCTATTGATTTGGCTAAGAAAATAGACGCTGACATTGTAATGGCTAGTGATCCGGATGCTGACCGTGTAGGTATGGCTTGTAAGAACGACAAAGGGTGAGTGGGTATTGATTAATGGTAATCAGACTTGTTTGCTTTTCTTGTATTATATCATCAAGAACCGCATTGCAATGGGCAAGATGAAGGACAATGATTTTATTGTCAAGACCATCGTTACTACCGAGCTTATCAAGGCTGTGGCCGACAAGAATAAGATTGAGATGCGCGACTGCTATACCGGATTCAAGTGGATTGCACGTGAGATCCGTTTGCGTGAAGGCAAACAGCAATACATCGGAGGTGGTGAAGAAAGCTACGGATTCCTAGCCGAAGACTTCGTCCGTGATAAAGATGCTGTTTCTGCTTGTACATTGTTGGCGGAGATTTGTGCTTGGGCAAAAGACCAGGGCAAGACCTTGTTCGATGTTCTGATTGATATTTATGTGGAGTATGGTTTCTCAAAAGAAACTACAGTCAATGTAGTGAAGCCTGGTAAGAGTGGTGCAGATGAAATCAAAGCAATGATGGAAAACTTCCGTTCTAATCCTCCGAAAGAAATCGGTGGTTCTAAAGTGATATTGGCAAAGGATTACAAGACTTTGAAAGCTACAGACGGTGAAGGTAATGTGGCAGATATTGATATGCCTGAAACCTCTAATGTACTGCAATACTTCACTGAAGACGGTACTAAGATTTCTGTTCGTCCTTCGGGTACCGAACCTAAGATTAAGTTCTATATGGAAGTGAAAGGCGAGATGGGATGTCCTAAGTGCTATGATGCTGCTAATGCTGCTGCAGAAGAAAAAGTAGAAGCCGTAAGAAAGTCATTGGGAATTTAATCCGGTTACAGCCATCTTGAGGCAAAAGATAAAAAAGGGTGCGTCAAAAGTAAAACCGTTTCGGACTTTTGGCGCACCCTTTATTTTATGCCTGTGCAGGCATGGGCTTACACGTACGTATGTGTGACCTTGTGCATTAGTACACGTAGGGCCACACATATATATGTGTGATCCTATGCGTACTAACGTGTAATCCGTATCGTTAGAACTTGGTATATATGATTTGCATTTTTAATTCATTTCCTGCTTTGGTGCCGCCTTTCAGCTCAGCGCTCTCCATATCCAAGTTATTGCTTACCCCGATAATCGAATTGTTTGTATCAAAGTCCACCTTTACAGGTATCAGCACAACTTTATTCCAATCGGGATTCTTTTTAACCCAGTCCGGGTCACCGGCTTCTCCTTTTTTCTTTTCTTCGATGCAGTGAGTAATCAATTGGGCAATATTGGAAAAAGTATATTTATTACTGTTGCTGGTAAAGCTTGTGATGAAAGAAGAGATATTGTCGGTAATCTTATTCTCCTCAAAGAACGAGTACATTTCCTTCTTTCTTACCATTAATAAATATTGGGGAATGCCCATTGCAAAACTGCTGTTGTTTTTTTCGTTAAAGCGGGTGAAAGAAAGAGTTGCAGCATTCAATGTATCATTCTGATGCGCTTCATATATTTCATCGACAGGCAATGTAGCTTCCGTATAGATTCCGGCAGGAGTCTTTATGTAAGTACAATTGTCTTTGTCCACCAATTCTTTCAATCTTTCGGAATTCTGGAAACGGTTGGCTTGAATAACTTCTTTTGTCGCAGCAAAATCAGCGAATGTATTTACCAAAGAGTCTAGCTTATTGGAAGAACTCTTAATCAATCTGCTGAAATGCATACGTAAGTCAAGGTTGTCAATATATAGAATAGTACCGTCACCATGTGTACAACGTACATAGATGCCTTTTAAGACATTCTTGATAAATGCATCGGCATTCTTATAGTTGTTTTTATCTTCCTTATATTTCTCATACATAAATTTTCCCAGATTAGTGGGCAATTTTATGGTTTGAGTATAATATCTGCTGCTAAGCGTATCTGTGAGGTGGGCATCGGTTCCGCCTGCCGAATAAGCTTTTTCAGCGATGGGTTTGGCATTTTCGTTGTAGTAGTTGTCGGGATTTACATTCGTATAAAATGTGTTCAAATCTCCTTCCGGTATCACTTTGTCCAATGTATCAATTCTCATGCGCATGGAGTTTAGGGAATCTCCGAAAAATTTCGTATATTGGACAAAGAGTGTCAGTCCTGTGATCTCTTGTACAGCTTCGGGGAATTCAAAATCATCCGTACAGTTGAATTGCGCTATAAAGTCGGACGTGAATTCACCGAACTGAGGGTCGGTATAACGTCCCAGATAAGCAGTACTGGTACGTGCATATACGGAATCCGCTAAAATAGAACGGGTGGTGACATCATAGATTTTGCCTCCGGCCTGAATATGGTCTCCATCCGGAATAGTCGTATCACCGATTCCCGGTGTCGTATCATCGCAACTGTATGTAATGTAAGTGCGGCTAACAACAATGCGCATAAATATTTGATTTTCATTTTTGTAATCTATATTGATTTATTTCTTTTCAAACTCCCAAACTTCATCGTAGAAGTTATTAAAAGCGTCTGCATAAGTTTCGGGTGATTGGTAATCAAGGACAGGAATACCCGATTCGCGTGCGAATTTCATCACGTTCTCATTTACCTTTTCACTATTTTGAATTACACCGTCTGAATAGGCGATGGCCAATTTGCAGAGTTCTTCATAATTAGCCGGAGTTTTGGTAATGTTGTCTACATCATTTCTTTCAATGCCTTTCAGCATCAATTTCTCGGCTAAATCACCTTGGAATTCCGATTTGAAATCATCTCCGAATACAGAGAATACAACTTTTAGAATCTCTGAAAGACGGTTCGTCTTGATAAGCTTTTTTGATATAGAGGGGTACAAATGCACTCATCCAACCCTGACAATGGATAACATCGGGACACCAACGCAGTTTCTTTACTGTTTCCAATACACCACGTGCATAGAAAATAGCACGTTCGTCATTGTCCGTGTATTCTACTCCGTTTTCATCAGCTACCATTTGACGGTGCTGGAAATAATCATCATTATCAATGAAATATACCTGCATGCGGGCGGCCTGGATTGACGCAACCTTGATAATCAACGGGTGGTCTGTATCGTCGATAATCAGGTTCATACCCGACAGGCGAATGACTTCGTGTAATTGATTTCTGCGTTCATTAACATTGCCCCACTTCGGCATAAAAGTTCTGATTTCTCTGCCTTTTTCCTGAATAGCCTGCGGAAGATATCTTCCCATGCTTGCCATTTCGGATTCGGGAACGTAAGGGGTAATCTCTTGTGTAATAAATAAAACTTTATTTGCCTTCATCTTAACTTTTTTGTTGCTCATAAACATTTTGCAAAGATATAAAAAAAATAGCTGAGAGAGGCAAAAATACACACTTAATAATTCCTTATGATTTGTTAAGCGTCTGATAATAAAGGAAAAAAGAATTGTTTTTCTGTCTGATAGCGAGCTGAAGTTGTCGTTGTTGGCATATCTTTGGCTGATAATAAAACGTTTTTTTTTTCGTTATCTCCAAAATAATGGTTTACTTTGCAGCCGTTTTAATTGAAACAGCTTAAAAAGAAGTGAGATAAAATGAAGTTAGTTCATACGATTAAAGAGCTTCAGTCAGAGCTTGATGCCCTGCGTAATATAGGAAAAACAATCGGTTTGGTTCCTACGATGGGAGCGTTGCATGCAGGTCATGCTTCATTGGTGAAACGTGCTGTTGCCGAGAATGATGTGGTGGTAGTGAGTGATTTTGTGAATCCTACTCAGTTTAACGACCGGAATGACTTAATTAAATATCCGCGTACGTTGGATGCCGATTGTGAATTATTGGAAAAGGTAGGGGCATCTTTTGTTTTTGCTCCATCCGTGGAAGAAATTTATCCGGAGCCGGATACACGCCGGTTCAGCTATGCTCCGTTGGACACAGTAATGGAAGGACGATTCCGTCCGGGACATTTTAATGGTGTATGCCAAATTGTGAGTAAACTATTTATGATAGTAGAGCCTGACCGTGCTTATTTTGGCGAGAAAGATTTCCAGCAGTTGGCTATTATTCGTGAAATGGTGAAACAAATGGAATTTAAGTTGCAGATTGTGGGATGTCCTATCGTTCGCGAAGAAGACGGTATGGCTCTGAGCAGTCGTAATGCACGTCTTTCACCTGAAGAAAGAGAATATGCATTGAATATATCACAAACATTGTTTAAGAGCCGTATGTTTGCTGCGTCACATACAGTGGCAGAGACTCAGAAGTTTGTAGAGAATGCTATTGCAGCTTCCAAGGGCTTGCGTTTGGAGTATTTTGAAATAGTGGATGGAAATAGTCTGCAGAAGATTGCCAATTGGGAAGATACGGAATATGCAGTAGGTTGTATCACCGTATTTTGCGGTGAGGTACGCTTGATTGACAATATAAAATATAAGGAAAAGCTATGATGATTGAAGTGTTGAAATCCAAACTTCATTGTGTTCGTGTGACAGAAGCTAACCTGAACTATATGGGTAGTATCACGATTGATGAAGATTTGATGGATGCCGCCAATATGATTGCCGGTGAGAAAGTACACATTGTGGATAACAATAACGGAGAGCGTTTTGAAACGTATATTATTAAAGGAGAACGCGGTTCGGGATGTATTTGTCTGAATGGTGCGGCTGCACGTAAAGTGCAGGTGGGAGATATCGTGATTATCATGTCGTATGCCATGATGGATTTTGAAGAGGCCAAGTCGTTCAAGCCGACAGTGGTTTTTCCTGATTCGATGACGAATCAAGTGTTGGGATGATTCTTTTAAAATATAATCATTTTTATTTTTTAGATGTATTAAATTAAAGTTTGTTGGAGGGTGTGTCGAAACTCTCATTTCGATAAAAAGGGAATTTTGACACACCTTCCTTTTCTTTTATGTCCTTACAAGGCTTTTTCTTTAATAAGTCCCATGCGGTAGGCTAAGAGCAGCTTTTTCAAATCATTGATTTGGGTAACTAATTCCCGGCCTTTGTCCGTATCCTTCACCATCATTCTCTGCGAGCTGAGCTCTACGATTTGTGTACTCGATTTAATATCCTGTCCTTCTTCTATCGCTTTCTGCATGGATGTGAAAGGTTCATGCTGGACTAGCTGGAAGCCGCGTGAATGATAGACCAAGGTATATCCGGCAATACCGGTCTCGGAATGATAAGCTCTGGAGAATCCGCCGTCTATCACCATCATCTTGCCATTGGCTTTAATAGGGTTTTCCCCTTGAATGGTTTTAACCGGCACATGACCGTTGATGATATGGCGGTGTTTTCCTACTACTCCAAACTCGTCTAAAAGCATATCGCATACTTTTTCTTCGTTGCGAAGAGTGTAGTAGTGTCCTTTTATCTCTTTATGCAATTCCTTTTCTTTCAGGAAATAGCGTTCAAAAAAGTAGCCATCTTGTTTTTGTCGAAGGCAGGAGAGTCTTTTCCGCTCCATAAATACCACACATAGTCTATGGCAAATTGCTTCTCTTCATTATCTTCTTCTGCAAAGTAAGCGGTGCGTATCAGATGCCCGACCTTTTCGAGCAGTTTTTTGCCTTTATAGGCTTTCCCGGCTATCATCACGTTTTTCAAGGTACCGTCTTCATTGAGGGGAACGGAAGCATGAAACAGCAGGTTGGAGTTGCTTACGGTGTACATGCATCCGTAGCGGAACAGGCAACGCATATGCTTTTTCAGTTTTTCGCTGCTGACGAATGAATGATGAAGCTTATTCATGATTTCTCTTTCTTCGGAAGTCAGCTTATAGGGGTCGGCAGGATCTACTGTCGGTAGGAAACTGTCTTTCAATTCATATTCTTTTCCGTCTAAAGTCAGTATATTCCGTTCGAAGTCGATGCGATGAAGCAACATGCGGTCATCCATTCCGAAATCGGGACGGCGTTTGATGATTTCCGCTTCCAGTTTGAATTGGATGATGCTTATGGCTTTATGCATTTGAGCAATCATGCGCAAGGTCTTTTCGTTGTACGTGCATTCCTGACCTTCTACTTTGGGACCGAACAGGCTGCACGAGTCTTCGGCATAAGTTTCCATGGCAAAGGTTGCCAGCGGCAGAAGATTGATACCGTATCCGTCTTCAAGTACGGACAAGTTACCATAGCGCATTGCCAATCTGAGCACGTTAGCCATGCAACATTCGTTTCCGGCTGCAGCTCCCATCCATAGAATATCATGGTTTCCCCATTGTACATCAAAGTTATGATAGTTGCAGAGAATGTCCATGATACGGTGGGGAGCGGGTCCACGGTCAAAAATATCTCCTAATACGTGCAGTGTATCGATAGTGAGACGCTGAATGAGTTGACAGAGTGCAATAATGAAATCATCTGCACGGCGGGTACTGATAATCGTACTTATAATGACATTGATATAAGCCTGCTTGTTGGGTACCATCGAACTTTCGTGCAGCAATTCCTGAATGATGTACGAAAATTCCTTGGGAAGTGCCTTCCGCACTTTGGAACGCGTATATTTGGAAGAAACATTCTGGCAGACGCGGACCAGTTGGTTGAGTGTGATGACATACCAGTCGTCTATATCTGTTTCCACTCCCTTGATAAGCTCCAGTTTTTGTTCAGGATAATAAATCAGGGTGCATATTTCTTTCTTTTCACTCTCACGTAAAGTATTGCCGAATATTTCGTTTACTTTTCGTTTGATGGCTCCCGAAGCATTACGTAGCACATGCTGAAAAGCTTCATATTCTCCATGTAAGTCCGCCAGAAAATGTTCTGTTCCCTTGGGAAGGTTAAGGATGGCTTCAGATTGATGATTTCCGTACTGGCATCGGCTATGGTCGGGAAGCTGTGCGATAACAGTTGCAGGTATCGCATATCTTCTTGTATGGTTTCGGGGGTAATTTGATTATAAGCGTTCATTGTTGTTATATTTTATAAAAAGAACATGAGTATTAATTGTGCAATAATGACACGGCTGAACATAGACAGCGGGTATACTGTGGCATAGCTCACTGCAGGGTTGTCACCGGGCAAAGTGTCGTTGGCATAATTAAGTGCCATGGGGTTGGCCATGCTTCCACACAGCATTCCGCAAGTGCTGCCAAAATCCAGATGGCTCATGCGCAGGGCGATGAGTGCCATGATTACGACAGGAAGAAAAGTGATGGCGAATCCTAAACCAATCCAGATTGCTCCTTCGGGGCGCATAACGGTCTCAAAGAAGTGGGCTCCGGCATCCAGACCCAAACATGCCAGATAGAGTGATAACCCTATTCCTCTCAACATCAGGTTGGCACTTCGGGTTGTATATGTAATCAGATGGAAACGTGGTCCGAAACAACCGATGAGAATACCTACTACGATAGGGCCGCCGGCAAGTCCGAGTTTGACAGGAGTACTGACTCCCGGAATGGCAATGGGGGAATTGAACCGAGAACCAATCCGAGCACTATCCCGATAAAGATGGCGGCAAGGTTGGGGTCTTTCAGTGTACGGGTAGCGTTTCCCAATACTTTTTCGACGTTTTCTATCGCTTTTTGCTTCACCTACCACAGTGAGCCGGTCACCCAGTTGGAGGATTAACCCCGGAGTTGCAAGCAGTTGCACGCCACTGCGCATCACACGGCTGATATTGATTCCATAGCTGTTGCGCAGGCGTAGGGAACCGAGTTTTTTCCATTGATTTCAGGGCGGCTGACAACAATGTGCTTGGAAATCAACTGGCTGTCGATAGCATTCCAGTCAATGTCTTTTTTATTCCAATCCTGAGCTTCCTGCTCGCCGAAAAGGATAGTAAGGGTGGGGGCGTCTTTTTCGGTAGTGATGATTAGCAAGCGGTCATCTTCTTTCAAAACCTTTTCAGAAGTGGGAATGCTTACCGCGCCGTTTCTCCATAAGCGGGAGATGACAAATTTGGGATAACTCACTCAGTTCGGCTACTTCTTTGATGCTTTTATTAAAAATAGCGGGATTGTGTACTTTAAAAGTAGCAATGAAAGTCTGGTTGGCATCTTCGTGCTCGTTTGTTTCGATATCCGATGGGCGTACAAAAAGTTTGCGAACCACCAGCATGGCAAGGATGACACCGACTACTCCCAGCGGATAAGTCACCGCGCAACTCAACGCTGCTCCATTGGCCGGTTCGCCAAGTTGTTTTAGAGTCTGTTGGGCGGCTCCCAATGCCGGAGTGTTGGTTGTAGCTCCACAAAGGATACCTACCATGTCGCTCATTGGGATTGTAGTGAGTTTGCTTAATATTACAGTCATCACCGTACCTATTAAGACCACTCCCATACCGAGCATGTTGAGTTTAACTCCTCCTTTCCTGAAAGAGCTGAAAAAGCCCGGACCTACCTGTAATCCTAATTCATAAACGAAGAGCACCAAGCCGAAGCTTTCGGCATAATTCAACATATTGGAATCAATGGAGAACCCTAAATGTCCTGCCAGAATACCGGCAAAAAAGACAAAAGTCACTCCCAGTGAGATTCCGAATACATGAATCTTACCCAAGCCGAGACCTACGGCAGTAATTATCGACAGGATGACTACCGCTTGTAAAGGAGTATGCTCGAAAAATAGACTATTTAACCATTCCATGATGCAAAGATAACAAATACTAATTGTAATTATCCTAAATCCGTTTGACTATTTTCACCCAACCAGTCATCTATCAGTTTTCTTGCCAGACTGAGTTTTCCCGGAATTTCAGGCAGGTTATCTTTAGTATAAAAAGCTCCGGCATTTAATTCTTCCGCTTGCAGTTTGATCTCACCGCTTTCATAGTCAGCGGTGAATCCTATCATGATGCCGCTGGGATAAGGCCACGGTTGGCTGCCGAAATATTTCAGATTCTTGATGTGCAGTCCGGTTTCTTCCGCCACTTCGCGGTGTACGCACTCTTCCAATGTCTCTCCGGGCTCCAGAAAACCGGCGACAAGTCCGTTGAATGTGCCGCGAAAGTTACGGGCATGCACTAGCAGGATACTGTCTCCCTTTTTGTATGCGCACGATGATGGCCGGGGAGATACGGGGGGTAGAACTCTTGTCGGCATTGCGGACATTTCTTGGCAATGGGAGAGATTTGATGGGTGGGAACACCGCATGCCGGACAGTAACGGCTGTTTTGGTCCCAATTTAATATCTGAAAAGCCTTGCCGCCCATTTGGTATTCTTGCAACGGCAGAAAATCAAAAGAAGCCCGAAGTCCCATCATCTGTCTTGCCGGACTTTCGGAACCCGGAATGGGGGTGTGCAGAGAATAGGTTTTGCAGGGAAGTCCGTTCATCTCTCCTATTGTGTGAATGGTGCTGCCGATAGGAACTGCTACGGGAGGTTCTGTACAGCAAGGCACATGATATCCGTTTTCTGTTTGTAAGATTAGAATTTGGTCTTTATAAAAAACAAACCAATTACAATTTTCTTGTTCCATTATCTTGTTTTATTGTCAGTCTAAAATCATCGTTAATTGTATTCTCTTTCTTTCTTTGTCGATAGTCATTACTTTTACTTGAACATGCTGATGTATCCTGACTACGGTGCTCGGGTCGCTCACAAATTCCCTGCATAGCCGGGATACATGTACCAAGCCGTTCTCTTTGATACCTATGTCGACAAAACAACCGAAGTTGGTGATATTGTTTATAATGCCCGGCAGTATCATACCTTCTTTCAAATCGTCGATGGTACGCACATTCTTGTCAAATTCAAATACTTGGATTTGCTGGCGGGGATCACGCCCCGGCTTGTCGAGTTCTTGCATGATATCCGTTAGTGTAGGCAGTCCGACTGTATCGGAGACATACTTTTTAATATCAATTTTGGTACGCAACTCTTTATTCTTTATCAAGTCGCCTACCGTACAATCAAGGTCTTTCGCAATATGTTCCACCACCGGATAACTTTCGGGATGAACAGCCGAATTGTCCAACGGATTCTTTGATTGTGGGATGCGAAGGAAACCGGCGCATTGTTCGAATGCCTTTGCTCCCATGCGGGGAACTTTCATCAACTCTTTCCGGGAATGAAAAGGACCGTTTGCCGTACGGTAATCCACAATATTTTGGGCAAGTGTGGGACCGAGACCTGAAATGTAGGTCAGTAAATGCCGGCTGGCGGTATTCAGATTGACACCGACCAGATTCACACAGCTTTCTACGGTTTGGTCCAGCGATTTCTTTAAAAGAGTTTGGTCTACATCATGCTGATACTGACCTACTCCGATGGATTTTGCATCAATTTTGACCAGCTCGGCCAGTGGGTCCATCAGACGGCGTCCGATGGAAACAGCACCGCGCACGGTCACGTCATAATTGGGAAACTCGTCGCGCGCTGTCTTGGAAGCCGAATAGATGGATGCTCCATCCTCACTCACTACAAAAACTTGTAATTCACGGTTATAGCTTTGTGAGGTGACAAATTGTTCGGTCTCCCGACTGGCGGTTCCGTTACCGATGGCAATGGCTTCTATGGCATATTGTTCCACCAGTTTGGTGATTTTCCGTCCGGCAAGCTGATATTCGCTTTTGGGAGGATGGGGATAAATCGTTTCGTTGTGGAGCAGGGTACCTTGTGCATCAAGACACACCACCTTGCAGCCCGTGCGATATCCGGGGTCTATTCCCATTACCCGTTTTTGTCCCAGGGGAGGAGCGAGCAACAGTTGCCTCAGATTTTCGGCAAATACCCGGATGGCTTCTGCATCGGCTTTCTCTTTGCTGAGCGTGGCGAATTCCGTTTCTATGGACGGTTTCAACAGGCGCTTGTAGGCATCACGGACAGCTTCTGCAACCTGATGTCCACATTCGTTATTACTGCGTACATACATCCGTTCGAGCCGTTCACTACATTCATTGTCGTCAGGGCTGATGGTCACTTTCAGCAGACCTTCCGATTCTCCCCGGCGGATGGCGAGCAAGCGGTGTGAAGTGCATCGTTTCAGCGGTTCGCTGAAGTCGAAGTAGTCACGGTATTTGACGGCTTCCTCTTCTTTTCCTTTTATTACTTTGGAAGTGATGACAGCCTGACGCGAAAACTGATTGCGCAGTTGGTTACGGGCACGTTCGTCTTCACTTACTTGTTCGGCTATGATGTCACGAGCCCCTTTCAGTGCATCTTCTTCGTCTTTTACTTCTCCTTTGACGAAAGAGCCGAGACGGTTTTCCAGATGATTTTCACGTTGCAGCATTAAGAGGGTGGCAAGCGGTTCCAGTCCTTTTTGTCTGGCTGCTTCGGCGCGTGTTTTCCGTTTGGGCTTATAGGGGAGATATATATCCTCCAGTTCGGTGGAATCCCAGCAGGATTCTATGCGGGTACGCAACTCTCCGGTCAGTTTGCCTTGTGTGTCAATAGTAGATAAAATGGTTTCTTTGCGTTTGGATAATTCGCAAAGTTTATCGTTGCGGTCTTTTATCTCACCGATCTGTACTTCGTCCAGCCCTCCTGTGGCTTCTTTACGGTATCGGCTGATAAATGGGATGGTGGCGCCTCCGGCCAACAATGATAATGTGTTATTTACTTGGTGTACGGCAACGCCCAGTGCCGTGGCTATCATTTTGCTGAATAATTCCATGTTTATTGTTTTCTATCGGAGTGCAAAGGTAATATTTACTAAGCAGAAATCCCTACTTCCGCAGAATAAAAAGAAGAAGCTGTCCGAAAAGGCGTTTTTTTGTTGGTAGTGTGTCAAAACTAAACCGGGCTATCCCATCGTCAGCTGTAGGGGCAGGGTTATCCACGTTTTGACACATTTACAACCCCAATGGTCACGACTTTGGGAGTAAATGCACAAAGTAAACAGTTTTTAGGCGGACAAACCTGATCCCTGCCGGTAAAATGGCAGTCGACTCCCTACGGTTGACGATTGAACGGCTGTTTCTGTCAACGGTAGAATTGCAGTTCGCTTTTTAGCGAACGGACTTGGTGCTGCAAGGATTCTATCCGTTCCAGCATGTGGTGGATGGCGTCTATGCCTGCTACATTGATGGACAGGTCGTAGTATAAATGTGTATAACGCTCCAGTTCCGCCAGTTGCGACACCGGGATATAGCGTTCCTCGCCAATCACTTGAACGTTGATTAATCCGTCTTCTTCCAGTTCCATAATGAACGACGGGTCCACATGGCAACGGTCGCAAAAATCGTTGATAATAATTAAATCGGTCTGCATAATCCTTCTCTTTTTTAATTGCTACTATCTTTTAATTGGCGGAACAGCTCTTTCTGATGTTCGGTCAGGTTGCTAGGAATGGTGACATTATAAGTCACAATCAGGTCGCCAAACTTCCCTTCTTCTTTATAAACCGGGAACCCTTTTCCCTTCAGGCGGACTTTGGTTCCGTTCTGGGTTTCAGGTTTTACTTTTAGCTTTACTTTACCGTTCAGCGTGTCCACGGTTTCTTCACCGCCCAGCACAGCCGTGTAAAGATTGAGTGGAGCAGTGACATAGAGGTCATTGCCTAAGCGCTTGAACACAGGGTCGTCCGGTATGATAAAGGTAATATACAGGTCACCGTCAGGTCCCCCGTTAACTCCCGGTGCACCGTGACCACGCAACTTGATGGTTTGTCCGTTGGCAATACCGGCAGGAACAGTGATACGGATATTCTTGCCATTCACATTAAGTACCTGCTTATGTGTCACGGCAGCCTCACGCAGTGACAGTTGCAGTTCGGCATTATAATCCTGTCCCCGGAATCCGGCACCTCGTCTGCTGCCGGCTCCCGCTCCACGATGTCCGAACAACTCTTCGAAGAAATCAGAGAATCCTCCGGCATCTCCGAAACCTTCTTCACCGTTGGAAGAATACCAGTACGAGCCGTTACCGGAAGAACCGAATCCGCCGGTCCTGCCTCCAAAGCCTCCGGCTCCGTATTGTTGCTTTTGTTTTTCAAATTCGTCGGCATGTTTCCAGTGTTCGCCGTATTCGTCGTATTTCTTACGTTTTTCCGGGTCACTCAATACTTCGTTGGCTTCATTTATCTCCTGAAACTTATCTTTGGCTCCAGGATCATTCGGATTCAAGTCAGGATGGTATTTGCGGGCCAGCTTACGGAAAGCCTTCTTGATATCATCTTGGGTGGCACTTTTGTCCACTCCCAATACTTTGTAATAGTCTATGTAAGCCATATTGTTTTTAGTTAAATTTCGTCTGTAATGAAGGAAACAAAATACATGCCAATTAGTTGTGCTATAATTTATTTTATTATCTTTGCACCTGTATTTTTTAGATTTATTCTGAAAGAGAATGAAAAAAAGTGATAATGATATACCGATTTCTACTGTTAGTCATGCTGATTACGGTTGGATTTCCACGTCCGTTAAAAGCTGAAGTGACTACAGACGGCACGATTCTGATTATCACTTCCTATAATCCTGAGACACGTAGTATTTCTGACAACTTGTCTGCTTTTATATGGACGAGTATAAACTGCGGGGAGGAAAGCGTCTCATTACGATAGAAAGCATGAATTGCAAGAACCTGTCCGAGGCACACCTGTGGAAAGAACGTATGGCTTCTATCCTTGAAAAATATGAACGTACTGCGGCACCTTCGCTGATTATATTATTGGGCCAGGAGGCGTGGGCATCTTTCATCTCTCAGAATTCGGAGATAGCCAAGAAAACTCCTGCCATGTGCGGAATGGTGAGTGCGAATACCGTTGTCCTGCCCGAAGACAGTGTGGATTTGGTGAAATGGTCTCCCGATAGCAAAGATATCTTTAAAGACTTTCCCGATTATAATATAGTTTCAGGCTATGTTTATCAGTATAATGTGGACAAGAATATTGAACTGATGCGTCGTTTTTATCCGAATATGAAGAAAGTCGCATTTATCTCGGATAACACGTATGGTGGTCTTTCCATGCAGGCCTTTGTAAAGAAGGAGATGAAAAAATATCCCGAGCTGGAGCTGATGTTGCTCGACGGTCGGACCAGCAGTTTTCTGGAGGTCAGTGAGAGAATACGTCATCTGTCGAATGATGTTTGTGTGCTTGTGGGTACGTGGCGCATAGACTGTACGGAAAATTATGTGATGGGCAACACAACGTATATGTTGCGCGATGCTAACCCTACGTTGCCGGTTTTTACTATTGCATCTGTCGGTTTGGGCCATTGGGCGTTGGGAGGTTATACTCCGGTTTATCATAAGGTGGGAAAAGAAATAGCCGGCGCCACATATAATTTTCTGGACGGTGAGACCGGCAGCGAGACTGGCGTTGTGCCTGTTCCCGGTAATTATGTGTTTGATGTGAAACGGATGCATCAATTTGGATTGGATTCTATTAATTTGCCTAAAGGTGCTGAGTTGATTAATAAAACTCCCGGATTTTATGAGCAATATAAATATTGGGTGATTGGAGTGGTTGCAGCATTCATGTTCCTGATAGCTTGTTTTCTGATAGCCGTATATTATATTGTCCGCATCAATCATTTGAAGGATAACTTGGAAAAATCCGGTGAGGAACTGTTGGTTGCCAAGGAGAAAGCAGAAGAGGCGAACAGATTGAAAACAGCATTTCTGGCTAATATGAGTCATGAGATACGTACACCGTTGAATGCCATTGTCGGCTTTTCCAATGTATTGGTCGGCGATGATGCAACAAGTGAAGAGAAAGCACAGTATTGTGATATTATTCAGAAAAACTCCGATTTATTGCTTCATCTGATTAATGATATTCTTGATATCTCTCGCATGGAATCGGGGCGTATTAAGTTTGTGGAAGAGGAGTGTGATGTGGTAGAGCTGTGCCAAACGGCATTGAGTACAGCGGAATATGCTCGTCGTACTCAGGCAATATATCAATTTCAAACTCCGGTGTCTTCGTTGATATTAAAGACGGATGCGCAACGGTTGAAACAGGTGTTGATTAATCTTCTTTCAAATGCCGGTAAGTTCACACCTTCCGGTTTTATCCGTCTGGCAATAAAGGTAAACAAAGAGGATAACTGTCTGGAGTTCTCGGTGACAGATACCGGGTGTGGTATCCCTGCCGGTAAAAGCGAAAGGATTTTTGAGCGGTTTGAAAAGTTGAATGAGTATTCGCAGGGTACAGGTTTGGGCCTCTCTATCTGCAAGCTGATTGTGGAGAATTTGGGTGGTAAAATCTGGGTAGATAAGAACTATAAGGAAGGAGCACGATTTGTGTTCACTCATCCGTTGAATGAAAAATAATAGATGTAATATGAAATATTTAATATGTTTGGCGGCTTTGTTATGGGCCGGAATGAAGCTGACGGCGGCTGATAATGTGAAAGAGGTAGAGATAAAAATAATAGAGACGAGTGACGTACACGGTAATTTTTTTCCTTATAATTTTATAGAGAGAAAGGAGTGGAACGGGAGTCTGGCGCGTGTTTATTCTTATGTCAAGGAGCAGCGCAAGTTATATGGAGACAATTGTATTTTGGTAGATAACGGTGATATCCTTCAGGGGCAGCCCACTGCGTATTATTACAATTTCATAGATACGGTTTCTACTCATGTGGTAGCCGAGATACAAAACTTCATGGGGTATGCAGTGGGCAATATGGGAAACCATGATGTTGAAACCGGACATGCTGTTTATGACCGTTGGATAAAAGCAATGTAAGTTTCCCGTATTGGGAGCCAACATTGTGGACAATGCCACAGGTAAGCCTTATCTGAAGCCTTACGAAATCATCAATCGTGATGGTGTGAAGATTGCCATTCTGGGCATGATTACTCCGGCCATTCCTTCTTGGCTGCCCGAGAAACTGTGGAGCGGTCTTCATTTTGAGGATATGCAGGCATCTGCCGCCCATTGGGTGGATATCATTCGGAAGAAAGAAAATCCCGATGTGCTGATTGGTTTGTTTCATGCCGGAAAATCAGGCAACGTACTTGGCAGTGTGGTGGAAGATCCTTCTATGGACATTGCTCAAAAAAGTGCCCGGCTTTGATATCGTGTTGATAGGGCATGACCATGCCCGTGCTTGTACAAAGGTGGCTGATATAAAAGGAGATAGCGTACTGATAATAGATCCGGCAAGCAATGCGAATGTGGTATCTGACGTGACACTGAAAGTGAAATTGAAGAACGGGAAGGTGGTGTCTAAATCGGTTGATGGAAAGCTGGAGGATATGAACAAGTATCCGGTCAGTCAAGAGTTTATGGCACATTTCGCTCCGCAATATAAGGCTGTTAATGATTTTGTATCGCAGAAAATAGGAACGATTTCCAGAACGATTTCTACCAAAGATGCCTATCTTCGGCTCTTCGCCGTTTATAGATTTGATTCATAAATTGCAGTTGGATATATCGGGAGCGGATATTTCTTTATGTGCTCCACTCTCTTTTAAGGCTGAAATTCCCGAAGGGGAAATTATGGTGAGTGATATGTTCAATCTGTATAAGTATGAGAATATGCTCTACGTGATGGAACTGAGCGGCAAAGAAATTAAAGGATTTTTGGAGATGTCGTATGCCATGTGGACCAATCAAATGAAAAGCGCTGATGACCATTTGTTGCTGTTTAAGCAACCGATAGAAGAGGGTAAGCGTGCTAACTTTGAGTATTACAGTTTCAACTTTGATTCTGCTGCCGGCATTAATTATACGGTAGATGTGACAAAGCCCCGGGGCGAGAAGGTAAATATCCTGAGCATGGCAGACGGTACTCCGTTCGATATGGACAAGAGGTATAAGGTGGCTTTAAATTCTTATCGTGGTAATGGTGGCGGTGATTTACTTACCATAGGAGCCGGAATTGCAAAAAGAGGACTTGTCTGAGCGTATTGTTTTTGCAACGGATAAAGATTTGCGCTACTATCTGATGCAGTATATCGAACAGCAAAAGAGCTTGCATCCGCATGCCATGCATCAGTGGAAATTCATCCCTGAAGAATGGACTGTTCCGGCGGCAAAAAAAGAGATTACAAAGTTGCTCTTCGGAGAAGATAAAGAGTGATTTTGCAGGAATATAAAATAGAAGAACAATTATTTTTTCATCCGAGAAATTGAGTAAGAGAAGGTACATATTGGCTCCGTTGTTTCTGCTGGAACTGTTTCTGACGTACCAGGTAAGCATTACTATGTTTACTCACGTAAATATCATTAACGGTGTGATGAGGCTCAGTTTGAAAACTTGGGGAATTAGTTAAAAAAAACACTATCTTTGTGGCATGAAACAGAACCTTCAACCCCCCTGCCACTCCACTGGAGATGTTGAGCTTGTTCTTTCCTGCAGGCCTGCTTGACTATTTTGACCTGGTTAACCATGTCTCTCAAGAGACTTGCTTCATTTTTTTTTTCTTGAGGAAAAGCCTTCCATTCCTCAAGAGCATTCCCATTTACATCTACATTCCAAAGGTTTCTTCCCGGAAATAGAAGTGCAAGACTTTCCTGTTCGCGGCAAGGCTGTATATCTACGCATCAAGCGGCGTCGTTGGGAAGACCCGGAAACAGGACAAACTTATAGTCGTGATTGAACTTAGTAGCCTCCGGTACTCGCATAACAGCTGAGTTCGGAGCTTTTTTAAAAGTGTTACTTAGACAATCATGCGGTTAGTTGCCAAAGTGTAGCAGAACATTACTGTATGGATGGCAAGCAACTCCAGACTCAATACAAAGAACATTTAAGTGATTTCAATAATTGGAATCAGAAGGAACATGCTGAAGACTTTATTCTTTATCCTAAAAAATATAGGTTATCATTTATGTATTGATGAAACGGCTTTTTAAGCAAAGGCGAACTATATACAATCCTTACCAATCGGGATAAGCATGGTCGAAAAGGCACCATTGTAGCTATTGTAAAGGGAACTAAAGCAGAGGATGTTATCAATGTGCTTTCTCAAAATAGATGCCGATAAGCGCAACCAAGTAAAGGAAATTACACTTGATATGGCCGGCAGTATGCAGAAAATAGCAAAAACGTTGTTTTCCCGGGGCTATGCAGGTAGTGGATCGTTTCCATGTCTCAAAGTTGGTTTATGAAGCTGTACAAGACCTTCGGATCGCTTATCGCTGGCAAGCAATGAAGGATGAGAACAGGAAAATCAAGGAAGCTAAAGCCAAGGGGGAAAGTTATGAACCTAAAGTGTTTAGCAATGGAGATACACTCAGACAGTTGTTGGCCAGAAGCCGGTACCTGCTGTTTAAGGCTCCGGACAAGTGGCTGCAAAGCCAGAAGGTAAGAGCCAAACTACTTTTTGAACAATTCCCGGATATAAAATCCGTGTACTATTACGCACTACGATTAGGGGGAAGATATTTTCAGACTATACAGATAAAGATGTGGCTCGTGCCAAACTGGCACTTTGGTATAAGGAAATTGAGGAGTTTGGTTATGATGCATGCACTACTGTTGCCAATTCCATTGAGAATCATTACGAACGGATATTAAACTACTTTTGTGAACAGAAGCACAAATGCTGCTGCGGAAAGCTTTTAATGCAAAAAATTAAAGCATTTAGGGCTTCATTTCGTGGAGTAGTAGATAAGAGGTTCTTTCTGTATAGATTAGCAAAGGTGTATGCATAAAGGGAAATTAACAAATATTAATCCCCAAGAATTACAACTGAGCCTGTGATGATTGTACAGTCTCACCCTTCGTCGGACGACCACCATACACATACTGCGGGACAGGTGATTACCATCGCCCACATAGGCTCCTATCAAACGCCGGAACCGGAGGCAGGGGTAAGCAATGTGACTGTGGAGTGTCCTTTGCTGTATGTCTTGGGGCTGAATACGAATACTTTCCGCGCTGTTGCGCCTCACACGCATTGCGTTCACCTGCGTGCCCCTCCTGCTTATTGTTGAAATATTAAAATTTGGTATGAAAAAAGACAATTGCCTTTTCCAGAAAGTTCGAAGTCTTTCGTCTGAAAGAACTTGAAGTTTTCTAAAAAGGTCAAGGTCTTTTTTGAAAAGTCCATGAAGCTTTTTGAAAAGCTCCTGAAGTTTTTTAATAAGCGATATAGGGAGCTTATGGAATCCTTTTATTTATAATTTAACAATAAGACAACTTAATAATGAAACAATATATTCTGTTACTCGTGCTCATGGTGATGGGTGCGGGTATGACTGTACATGCTGAAGATGTAAATCCTGTGAAAGTTGGTAATGTAATTTCCGGCCACATAATAGAGAAAGGAACGGAAGCGAGTTTGCCTTATGCCACTATTTTGATTGTAGAAACAGGGCAGGGAACTGTGTCGGACGAGAATGGAGAGTTTGTTTTTAAGAAAATCCCGGCAGGAAAATATACGCTGCGCGTGCAATTGTTGGGCTACGAGACTCAGGAGAAGAAAGTAACCGTAAGCAATGATTTTACGGTGGATATTCATTTTCTGATGAATGATGACAGTATTTTGACCGATGAGGTGGTGGTTTCTGCCAATCGGAATGAGGTGAGCCGCCGTGTGGCGCCTGTGGTGGTAAATGTGATGAACTCCAAACTTTTTGAAACCGTAAACTCTACGGACTTGGCCAAGTCACTGAATTACCAGTCGGGACTTCGTGTGGAAAACAACTGTCAGAACTGCGGCTTCCCTCAAGTGCGTATCAACGGACTGGAAGGACCTTACTCTCAAATTCTGATTAATAGTCGTCCGGTGGTGAGTGCTCTGTCCGGTGTGTATGGCTTGGAGCAGATTCCGGTGAATATGATAGAGCGTATAGAGGTTGTCCGCGGAGGAGGGTCGGCCTTGTTTGGTGCTAATGCAGTGGGCGGAACCATCAATATCATCACGAAAGATCCGGTAAGCAATTCATTCCAGGTATCTTCCACTCTGTCGAACATGAATGGCAAAGTGTGGGAACAATATATGGGGGCCAATGCTTCGTTAGTATCTAAAGATAACACCTACGGCATTGCCCTTTATCAGTCATATCGCAACCGCAACCCCTATGATGCGGATGGAGACGGATTCTCCGAATTGGGGGAAGCTGAATATGAATACCTTTGGCTTGCGTACTTATTACCGTCCTACTCAGTTCAGCAGAATCAGTTTGGAATATCACACGACGAATGAATTTCGCCGGGGAGGAAACAAATTTGATTTGGAGCCTTTTGAAACGGATATCACAGAACAGACCAAGCATGTGATTAACAGCGGAGGTCTGAGTTACGATATTTTCTGGAAGGAGTACAAACATAAACTGTCCTTCTACTCGTCTGTTCAGCATACTGACCGTAACAGTTATTATGGTGCACAGCAGAATCCCGATGCATACGGCAAGACAAAAGACCTGACTTGGGTTGTCGGAGGTATGTATGTCGGTAACTTTGAGAAAGTTCTCTTCTCACCGGCCACCTTTACCGCCGGTATGGAATATCAAAACAACTCTTTGCACGATATCATGTTGGGCTATCACCGCGATATGAAACAAGACGTGCGTATTGCCGGCGGATTTGTGCAGAACGAATGGAAGATGAACCGCTTTATTCTGTTGGCAGGCTTCCGTGTGGACAGTCATAACCTGATTGACAATCCTATTTTCAGTCCGCGTGTGAATCTTTTATATAAGCCGACGGATAAGTTTCAGGCTCGTTTGACCTGGTCTACCGGTTTTCGTGCTCCGCAGGCATACGATGAAGATTTGCATGTGACCGCAGTGGGAGGCGAAGGCGTACTGATAAAGTTGGCGGATGGATTAAAGCCCGAACATTCCAATAGCTTCAGCGGCTCTGTGGATTGGACGGCCAATATCGGGCATTGGCAGACTAACCTTTTGCTGGAAGCTTTCTATACAGGGCTCGACGATGTGTTTGTGCTGGAAAAGATAGGACAGGATGAACAGGGGAACACCGTTAAAGAGCGTCGTAATGGTAATGGAGCCCGTGTATATGGTGTCAACCTGGACGGAAAACTTGCTCACGGACGGGATGTGGCTTTGCAAGTGGGCTTTACGGTTCAGCGCAGCCGTTATACCAAATACGAGAATTGGAGTGAGGACGAAAATGTGGAGCCGACCAAGTTCATGCCACGTACTCCCGATTATTATGGTTATTTTACTTTGACCAGTGCTCCCTTCAAGAACTTTGATATGTCGGTGTCGGGTGTATATACGGGGCGTATGCATGTTCCTCATTTGGCTCCTGACTTTAGTGTGATACCCGAAAATTATGAATACAGTTATATCCGAAAAGACGAGTTGGTGCATACTCCCGATTTTTTTGATTTAAATCTGAAACTGAACTATACTTTCGTACTGAATGATCATATCAAATTACAGTTGAATGGCGGTGTTCAGAATCTGTTCAATGCTTTTCAAAAAGATTTGGATAAGGGAGGTTTCCGTGATTCCGGTTATTTCTATGGTCCCACACAGCCACGGACTTATTTCATAGGAGTGAAGATTACGAACTAGAAGAAGGACTGTCCGGTTGATACTTGGGTAGGAAAAGACGGGGATGCCAAAACGTTTCTGATGCAATCTGTGATCAATGTTTTGGCATCTTCCGTTTGTTATTTGCCGGCAGCAGTCATGGATTACTCTTGTTCCATACCCAGATTACTGTATGTCTCGGTTATCTTGAAACCTGCATCCGGGTAATTGTACAGAGGGAAGCGCGGCTCAGTTTCCCCTTCCGTGTAATTCCATATGCTGTTATATTCTTCCGGATTTTCACCCATTTCCCGAAGTTGCAACATATATTGGTAGATGGATTTGTTTTCTTTGATGAAAACCTTTTCCATTTGATGAATAATGGGACTGTGTTTACGTGTGTGGTCATGGTCAAACTCCAGAATACGTTTGCCGTCCGGTGTAATACCTACCATCACAAAAGTCATGCTTTTGCCTATTCCGGGCAGATTGAGCACACTCCGGTCTGTTGCTACGAAAGGTATGTTTTTCTCCGTGCAGAACTTTTTGACGGCTGTTGCCCGGTCATTGTTACCTCTCAGCAGGGTCAGAAACTCAGTCTCTCATCTTCCTTGTTAAGCTTTCCCAAGATTTTCTCTTCGTGCTGTTCCTGCAACGAACGGCTGTTGGGAGTGAAGACAGCATGATTTTCTTCAAATCCTTTGACGGAGAATGTATAGTAGCAGATAACTCCCAGTTCATTCAATACTTTGCGCAACTTGGCTGTATGCCCCCGGCGTGATGCTGCCACATTGTACACCAATTGATTGGTAATGGTCCATCCGGCAGCCAGAATTTTGCGGATGGCTTCTTTGGCTTTCGGGGGTTACTTCCAGAGGTGTCTGGAAATGAGTCTGTATCAAGAATTGCTTGATGCCTATGGCGGACGCTTTGGTTTTGAATTCTTTCAGAATATTCATCAGCTCTTCATTGATGCGCATGGGCAGATAGACGGGCAGGCGGGAACCGAGACGGACACGTTGCAATTCTGCATACTTTTCTCCTTCAGGACGTTTGAGGTTGGCATTCCTTTTGCGTACCGCCATTTTATATACAGCCTCCAATATGTTGCGTAATGTCTTGTTCTGGCTCATCAATGCATCGCCTCCCGTAATCAGAATATCTCTCAGTTGGGTGTCGTTTTCAAAATATTCCATCAGTTTCCGCAAGCGTTTGTCCCAACTTTCCTTGGGCTTCAGTTCCTCAAAATTAAAGTTCAGGCGTTCGCTTTGAAAATCATACATACGTTGGCAAGACGCACATAGTCCTCCGCAAGCGCGTCCCATAGAATCGGGAATCAGGATGGCTACTTCGGGATAACGGCGATGAATGTTATGTCCGTCGGGCACCAGCCATCCGGCGGCATTTGGTTTGCCGGCTTCCACCACATCCTCTTTTTCCCATGCATGAATTTTTCCATAGGTGTTGATTAATTGTGGTGAATATAGGATATAGCTGCGTATGGCAGCATCATCATACCCTTTGCCGGTCGGGTTTAATAAAGAAAGATAGTAAGGGGTGATGAAAAAAGGCATTCCTTTTTTTACGTGCCTGCTGATACAATTGCATTGTTTCTTCCGAAAGGGAGTTGCCCAACATCTTGTTCAGTTCCGTGGGGCTTTTGATGGCGAGGGCTAGATGGAAGCGTGCTTCGTTCCACCATTGGTTGACCCATTGGCGTTTTTCTTCATCATTGATTCCTTCGGGAAACACATACCGGCTGGAGGGGGCATGACGGTTTTCTATCTTTTTAATGAGCAATGAGATGATTCGTTCTTTGTTTGCATTGCGTATGGCACGCACATCTTCGTTCAGGCCACCGGGCCAACGTTTCATCCATTGACGTATCTGTTTTTCATTCGGAATGTTGTTGGGAACATGATAGAGGCGTAGGAACTGTTGGTATAAATCCAACCATAAATCAACGGAAATCTCTTCATTGATGATACGATTCGTTAAGAAACTTCCAAAGCAGTGAGATGGTTTTTATCTCTATTTCTTTTTCTGTAGATAATTCATATATCGTTTTGCTGTCATTTTCAATCAGTCTTGCAATGTTTTTAGCGGCAATAGGGTTTTTAATGTGTGCAGATAATAAATAATCATTTAGTTTATTCTTGAAAATAGTCTCATTCCGGCTTTCCGCAGCCAATGAAGTGAGTTGGGTTAATCTTGTTTCGAATAGAGTTTTTACATCTTTGTGGGATAACATCTTATTCTTTTGTTTCATAAGCAGTGTGATTTGTTTTTAGGGTTAATACTGAATAATAGAACGCTCATTATGAAAGTTACTTTAATGGCAACTTTTGTTGTGGCTAAGATAAAAAAACAGTTGTTGTGCAAGCTTAATTGCAAAAAAATAGATATTACCTGAGAAGAAATATCTTTGAGGAAGAAGCGGAAAAAAACATCCCCGGACAAGCAGACAAGCCGGTCCGGGGAGAATCGGTTATAAGAATATGATTCTCTTTTTGCAGGATGGATGCTATTTGTTGTTTTAGCAGCGGTGCATTGATAGGTTTGGACATATATCCGTCGAACCCGTTTTCCAGTACTCTTTGTTCGTCCGATGCATAAGCAAAAGCGGTTATGGCAATGATAGGCACATCAGCAGATAACTTTCTTATTTCTTTTGTTGCTTCGTAACCGTCCATTCTCGGCATATTGATATCCATTAAGATGATTTGGGGCTGGTGTTCCTTAAACTTTTCTATTGCTTCCTGACCGTCCCAGGCATGAATAAGAGAATATTCTTTCCGTAGGATAGACTGGAACAACCGATAGTTACTTTCGTTATCTTCGGCTATCAAAATAGTCAGTTTGTCTTTTGAACGGTAATCGGTTGGAATTCTTCAGCCTTTTTTTTCGCTCAATCGGGCCGGTTGATAAGGAATGGTAAACCAGAATGTAGAACCCTTCCCTTCCTCGGATTCCACTCCTATCGTTCCATTCATGTGCTCTATGATTGTCCGGCAGATGGAAAGCCCCAGTCCTGTGCCTTGTGCAAAAGAGTTCAATTTGACGAAGCGTCCGAATATAGAATCTTTTTTTTTTTTATTGGCAGGAATGCCGCATCCCGTATCTGTGACATGGAAGTATAGCATTTTATCGCGTATCTCGTATCCGAATGTGATGCTTCCTTTTTTGAGTAAACTTGATGGCGTTTGTGAGGAAGTTATTGATAACCTGCATGAGCCGGTTTTTTTTCCGTACGGATGAAACATGAGGAGAGGGAGTTTCCGCAATGAGCTGTACCCCACTTCCTTCCATCCGGCATTTGGTGATGTTCTCCACTTCCTTTATCATATCATTGAGGTCTATATTTGAGTAACTGAACTCCAAAGTTCCGGCTTCAATTTTGGATAAATCTAATATATCACTGATAAGCTGTAATAACAGTGTATTATTACTCTCAATAATATTGATATATTCCTGTTTTTCCTGTTCCTCTTCCGTTGAGGCAAGAATATTGGAGAATCCGATAATGGCATTCAGAGGAGTACGGATTTTCATGGCTCATATTGGCCAGGAAAGCTGATTTGAGTCGGTTGGATTCTTCTGCCCGGTTTTTAGCCGACATCAGTTCCTCTTCCATCCTTTTCCTGTCTGTAATAACTAAGGATGAGCCGACCAGGGTGAGTGGTCTGTTCTGCTCGTCTCTTGTCTCTATTGTAGCCTGTGCTTCCACCCAATCAATTTTTCTTCCGTTCTTTCCTTTGTTCAGTACACGGTATTCTTCTTTGACTTTATTGATTTTTCCTTCTATCAGATCGTGAAAAGCCTGCATAACCCTTGGGCGGTCTTCTTTGATTATTTTAGAGAAGTATTGTTCATCCGATACACTCAACTGTTCTTCCTTGATTTCTCCCGGCATGGCAGTCATAATGATTGGACGATTGATGTCGCATAGAATGGAGTGTTCTTTAAGATTCCATTTCAGGGTATGATATTGGCTATTTCCAGTGCCAAAGATAATTTATGGTTAGTCGAACTCAGCATTTGTTGTGCATTATGCAACTCCGTGCTGTCAAGACAGAACATGTCAATCGTGTCTTCTTCTAAAGACGGGCTGAGCACGATATCATAGAAAGTGTCTACGTCTTTAAAGTAATAAGGGAATGTGATGGAGCGCTTTTCTCTTAAAGCTGTTTCCATAAAATGGGTAAATTCTGTCATGGATTCAGGAAATAGCTCGGAACCCTTTTTCCCGATTATATTTTCTTTTTTCCTGAAACAAGTTTCAAAGAAACGGTTAACGTCACAAAAAATTGTTTCAACAATATTCCCGTTTTCATTTCTAATCACTTTCTCTTTCATATAGAGAATAGGCATATTGTCGATAAGGTTTGTATATTTGATTTGGTTTTCGAATTCTTGCTTTTGAACCCTTCTTAGTTCTTTCAACATTTGTATGCGTTTTTGTTGGATAAGGGCTATCAGCAAAAGTGTGATGAATATTCCTGTGATAACCCATATATATTTCTTCAGGAAATTTTCCGGCTTATCATAAAATATGCTGTTTTGAGGGCATAATTTAGGGTTGGAGTCCTTTATTGACCAGCGTCGTATAATTAAATGTGGGATGAGCATCTGCAGGAACAAAGAAAGGAATTTCCCTTGCCGGCTTTCCATTAAGTATTTGTGAGACATTCCGGAGCAGTTCATTGATAAATATCTTTTCATTATACATATATCCGCCCACCATGCCTCCGTCGTCCATACCGGCATAGCGGATAGAGAACAGGGGAGAAGAAATGCTGGAAAGGCTTCGGTATGCGTTTATCAACATTTGTTGTGAGGTTAAGGTTTCCGCAAACCATGTGGATACTAAAACTCCGGTTTCTTTGTCGGCATTTCTTAAGGCATTATACAATTCGGGTAGCGTATAATTATAAGAGGAGATAAATTGATATTGGAGATATGGAAAATCCCGGGCTATAATATTCTTTAACTGCTTGTTGTATTCAGGGTTAGGATAAATGCCGTCTCCCAAAAAAATAAGTTTTTTCATATTGGGAATCATGCGCGTCATTAGTTTTACGCTTTCTTTCAGATAGGCCGGAGTATGCATGAAGGTGATATTGTAATCATCTCTCAAACTGTCTACATGAATTTTATTTTCAGGAGTTGTCACATCTTGTTTTCTGTAATATTCTTCTGTATATATGTATGGGTCGGAATCGCATACTAAAATAGACACGTCTCCCCACATTTCCTTTATCTCTTCTCTGAAAATCATGCTCATACTTCCCAGCAGGACCAACAGCTTGGGAGGAGTTTTGCCATACTTGTTTAAAAGCATTTGCGGAAACCTGTCTACCATAACAGAATCGTTTACCATAAAAAAGATTTAGGTGCTCAATGTATGCATCAATATCTTTTAGTTCGGATATTTTGTGCATGATAGGAGAGGTGATACTGTTACTCCAGGGGGCGGATTCGTTATAACTGTTTAAGATGAGTACATAATCATATTGCCTATGATCCCTGTCAGAGGCTTTGGCAGAATATGTACCGGCAAAAAAGCAGACAAATGCAGATTTGTCAGTGTTTGAAAGAATTGCCTTGATGTGGCTGTGTGTTTATTATTCATAGCAGAAAATAGACTCTTTATGTTATACTCTTTATCAGACTTCTTACAAAAGTAAAACAATATCAGACAGTTATGTATAAAAACTCCCTTATTAACAAATATTAATTTCACGAGTAAGTTCTCACAGAAGAAGATTTTTTATGATATTTTGAGCAGAATGGGAAGTTTGGCTAACTTATACGGTGAAATTGCCATTTTTCAGGCGATGAAAAGCGATTAACTTTGCAATATCAGAAAAAGATAAAAAACAGATAAATATGAAATTAATAAAATCAACCATTACCGCCCTTGGCTTGTTATTCACAGTAACTGCTTGTGCAGGCAATAAAGAAAGTAAAAACCAAAACATGAAAGGAGAAAATATGGAAATTGTTCATTTAACCAAAGCAGAGTTCTTGAAGAAGGTATATAACTATGAAGCCAATCCCAATGACTGGAAATATGAAGGTGGTGACAAACCGGCTATTGTTGATTTCTATGCTACATGGTGCGGCCCTTGCAAGGCATTGGCACCCGTATTGGAAGAGTTGGCAAAAGAATATGCCGGAAAGGTTTATATTTATAAGATAGATGTAGACAAGGAAGAAGAATTGGCCGGTGCATTCGGCATACGAAGCATACCGACTTTGTTATGGATTCCTCAGAGTGGAAAACCGACTGTAACACAGGGAGCATTACCGAAACCTGAACTGAAAAAGATGATTGACGACACTTTATTAAACTCTAAATAAATGTTCTCGGAAACAAGTGGAGAAGATAGGGCATAAATCTTTTTGCCCTGTCTTCTTTTTTTATTTAAATAAGTATGCGTATATTTATACCGACAATAAACTATGAATTATGGAATATCGTTTTAATACACCGCTCAATGGCAATATAGCGATGACGTATCATTATCATGAGGATGCTGCTCTCCGGCGTGATAAAAGCTTGTATAAATTCGTATGGGTACAAAGTGGCACGCTGGATATAGAAGTAGACCATGTGGTAATGCACCTTGAAAAAAGATGAAATAATATCGCTGACTCCTTTGCATCATGTTGAGGTAAAAAGAGTGGAAGGTGAGTACCTCACTTTCTTGTTCAACAGCAATTTTTACTGCATATTCGGTCATGATGACGAAGTATCCTGTAATGGTTTCCTTTTTCATGGTTCGTCCCACATCATGCGTTTGCAGCTCTCTGCGGCCCAGTCGGAACAATTGAAAAGCATCATTGATATATTTGCCGGTGAATTCGGCATAAAAGACAATTTGCAGGAAGAGATGCTCCGCATTATTCTGAAGCGTTTTATAATCACTTATACCCGCATTGCCCGTGAAAAATTAGACGTGGGACAAGATAAAGAAAAGAGCTTTGACATTATCCGTCGGTATTATGTGTTGGTAGACAATCATTATAAAGAAAAAGAAACAAGTGCAGGACTATGCCGAAATGCCCTACCGCTCTCTCCCAAAACCTTGTCCAATCTGTTTGCCGCCTATGGGTTGCCTTCTCCGTTGCGTATCATACATGAGAGGATAGAAGCCGAAGCCAAGCGTTTGTTGCTTTACACCAATAAGAGTGCGAAAGAAATAGGTGAGATATTAGGCTTTGAAGACTTGGCTGCTTTCAGCCGTTTCTTTCGAAAAAATGGCAAAGGAAAGTATTTCTGAATACCGGAAAAAAGAGAAAGAAGGAATAATGGCAAACTAAAACGGTATAATTGCCATTTCACAGGGAGGAAAATCTGCCGACCTTTGCAATGTAAGTTAAACCCTTAAAAATTAAAGCAAATGATGGCAAGATTAAATTCCCTGTTTACTGCATTTCTGACAATTGCAGCTTCCACTCAAAAAAGTTAGGTATTAACCTGATTCGCGTGGCAATTCTGGTGATATTCGTGTGGATTGGTGGTCTGAAATTCTGGAACTATGAAGCCGAAGGAATTGTGCCTTTTGTGGCGAACAGTCCCTTTATGAGTTTCTTTTTATACTAAGAGTGCTCCCGAATATAAAGAGTATAAATTAAAAAGAAGGTGAGTTTGATGAGGCCAAGCATCAGTGGCATGAAGAGAACAATACTTATGGGTTCTCTCATGGATTGGGCATTTTGATTATGACCATTGGCATTCTTACCTTCTTGGGTATTTTCTCTCCGAAAATCGGTTTGATAGGTGCAGGTTTGGCTATTATAATGACATTGGGAACGTTGTCCTTTCTGGTAACGACTCCCGAAGTATGGGTTCCCGATTTGGGAAGCGGTGAACATGGTTTTCCCTTGCTGACAGGTGCCGGTCGTTTGGTTATTAAAGATGTGGCTATCCTGGCAGGTGCATTGGTGGTACTCTCGGATTCGGCCCGGTCAATATTAAAACAACAAAATAAAGGATAATCCCCCACTAAAAACAAGTAAGATTATGAAGCAGTATGATGCAATAATAATAGGCTTTGGCAAAGGCGGTAAAAACACACTGGCTGCTGAGTTGGCCAAAAGAAATGAAAAGGTGGCTGTTATTGAGCGTTCCGATGAGATGTATGGAGGTACCTGCATCAATATTGGATGCATTCCTACAAAAACATTGGTTCATCAGGCAAAGCTGGCTCCGGTAAAGGCGTCGTGGGAAGAAAAGAAAGCCTATTATGCTCAGGCTATCGCTGAAAAAGAAGAGGTAACCTCTTTTTTTGCGTCAGAAAAATTATCATAATCTGGCAGACAATCCACATATTACGGTTTATACAGGTATTGGTTCTTTTGTAAGCACGGATGTGGTGGAAGTGGTGATGCATGATGAGATCTTGCAATTGCAGGCTCCCCGGATTTATATCAATACAGGTGCGGAGACTATTATTCCGCCTATCGATGGAGTGAAGGATAATCCGTTGGTATATACCAGTACTTCCATTATGGAACTGAAGGATTTGCCCGAAAAGCTGATTATTGTGGGTGGCGGTTATATCGGTCTGGAGTTTGCGAGTATGTTTGCTTCGTTCGGTTCGCAGGTAGTGGTGCTGGAAGGCAATTCCGAGTTAATCTCCAGAGAAGACAGGGATATCGCATCCGCTGTGAAGGAAACTTTGGAAAAGAAAGGCATCGTATTCTGTCTGAATGCCAAAGTGCAATCAATCCGTGAAGGGAAAGTAGTCTATCGGGATGCGGTTAGCAGTGAACTGCATTCATTGGAGGCTGACGCCGTATTGTTGGCGACAGGGAGAAAACCGAATACAGCCGGATTGAATTTACAGGTGGCTGGAGTGAAGGTAAACGAGCGTGGCGCTATCATTGTAGACGGGCATTTAAGGACAACCAATCCCAATATACGTGCGATAGGGGATGTGAAGGGCGGTTTGCAGTTCACTTATATCTCATTGGACGATTACCGTATTATCCGTGAAGATTTATTCGGCAATGGCGGACGGAATCTGAACGACCGTGAACCGGTGAGCTATTCTGTCTTTATTGACCCTCCTTTGTCGCGTATCGGATTGAGTGAAGAGGAAGCCGTGCGGAAGGGGTTGAATATTAAAGTCAACAAACTTCCTGTAGCGGCTATTCCTCGTGCACGGACTTTGGGAAATACAGTCGGCCTGTTTAAGGTGGTGGTAGATGTAGATACCAATCAGATTGTGGGATGCACTCTGTTCGGCCCTGAATCCGGCGAGGTAATCAACAGTGTGGCCATGGCAATGAAGACCGATCAGCCTTATACATTCCTTCGCGATTTCGTCTTTACACACCCCAGTATGAGTGAAGCGTTGAATGATTTGATGAACTTTTAATTGAATATTCTCTGTTAAATAGTAAGCATTCGGTTAACCCCGTGTCTTGCGATGTCTATAAACAGAAAGAGATGTCTCCTGAAAATTCCAGCTTTTCTCTGAAAAAGTCCCTATTTTTACGAGACATTTCTTAGTTTTTATGAGATTCTTAAATAAATGATTCTTTCCTTATCGTGGTTCTCATCTTTTTTGGCAATAAATCCATATATTCACTGTGCTATATATTGATTTTCAGGTATTTCTTTATCTGATATTGTTAAGTGTACATATGAAATTATTCGTTTATACTAAAACCTTTTCAGCATCAGTGTGGCATAATCGGATTTCAATATCAACTCTTTACCGTTGGCTTTCACCACTTCAAACTCCGTATCCAATGCATTGATGCCGTAAGGGAGAAGCTCCTCCACCGTGACATCTTTTTTATCATCGCTTGTGCCTTTTCTCCCTTTGAAGTCTCTCATCCGCACGTTTCCGTTCTCCTCATGCTCAAACCGGCCTATGACCGGTTTGTGCGTAGTGCCGCTCTGTTTGGCTGCTATCTCCACCACCCATAACCGGATGCTGTAATAAATCCGCTCGCACACATGCACCTTGCCATCGGCCGCCGTTGTAAACTCCAGCAATTCCCAGTGCCCTTCCATGTCACTGTCGATAGCCTCCTTCTGGCATCCTCCCATGATGAAGCCCAAAAAAGAGAACAACCACCACTCCCGATAAAAACTTTAATCCGCGTGTATTTTTCATTTTCCGAATCCTCCTGTTTTCTCACTGTCAACATGGCCCCCATGCTGTTACCCAAATAATTTCCCCTATCCATGGCAAAGGCAAGAGTAGCGCTCCAGCCCGTCCACTTCCGTGGGCAGTAACTTACTTCCACCATACTGCTGAACTGCTTTCTCACTTTGTCCAGCGGCATCGGATAGGTGCCCCAATGCCGCACATACGATGCCAGCACGCGGTAGTTCCATTCACTGTCCGGTTCTCCGCAGAAGCCTATATGATGCGCTTTTACACGGGTACTCTTAAACAGCATCGTTCCGTCGTCGTTATATACAGGTCCCGGAATCAGTCCGTTGCCCATACCCATTCCCCAATGTTGCCATGCCAGATATTGACCGTTATTGAAATAATTGTCACCACCGCTTATCTGGAATTCGGGAAACGAGCCGGCTATCCCGTCATACAGAAATCGGTCCCGTCTGATCCTTCGTACCGAGACCTTCCCACAGCACCCGGCTCACCCACCGGTTCCGGGGCAATGTCACTTCCAGTCCCAACTGTCCGTCTTTCCACATACCATACTCCATAAACATCTGCGAATGGTCCTCGAAGAAATGCTCCATGTAAGCCCTTAACTTCCAGTCATCGGCATAATAAGAAAGTGCCGCGTTCCAGCTTCCGCTATGGTTTCCCTCCACATTCTGCATCGTACTCTCCTGGGCAGGCACCAGCGCCTTGAAGAAACTCTTCAGACCGGCCGGATACTTCTTTAGCAGCTTGATACTTCCGTCCGCATTCTTCACATACCTCTTTCCCCCGAACTGTGCAATGTCCAACAATCCTATTTCCAGCTCCAAAGGCAGTTTTTCTCTGTTGCCGAACCGCAGCATCAGTGATTTGCTGTGATACAACACATCCTTCAGAAACGGTTCGTCCGCTCCGGCAAACTCTTCCTGCCAATTGCCATCCGTGCACAGTCCGTAAGCAATATGTCCTTTCAGTGCCAGCCAATTACCTGTAAACGGCACCGTCAGATACTCCGGTAATCCCACCCTCACCTGCGGAATAGGCCTTGCATTCGCACCTTCCACCATCATGCCGCTGCTCAGCCTCACATCCTTTTCCAGCGGGAATCCGTTTCTCTCCTTACTCCCGATGCTCATCTTTATCGCCTTCCATGCAACATCCATATAAGCCTGTTGCACAAAGAAATCCGCAGTCAGATTCTTTCCTCCTGCCAGGTCTGCGCCCGCCTGCACCCTCCATCCGTGTTGCCATTCCTTCTGCCATTGCACACCGGCACGCAGGTAAGCACTTTTGGGCTCTTGCGAAGACAGTCCGTAACGATTGGCGGTGAACCACAACGGAGCATACCTTCCGTCGGCAACCGAGACAGAAGTTTCCACCCGATAAGAAAACGGAGTAGATGCTTTCTGTTCCTGTGCAGACAAACAAGCAAATGCATTTATTGAAAAAGCCAATAAAAAAACAGATTTCAAAGACATTTTAAAAGCTATTTAAAATTGATTGAAAAATAATGTTGTGTAATCATTGATATATTGGGTATTATCCGATTCGTACTTGCCGGCTTCATCCAGTTGGTTACCTTTACTTTTCAGTATGTATTTAATGTCCGGTTTTATATCAGAAATTACTTTTTTGATGCACTAAACTCTTTAATGCGCTGTTCCTCACTCATACGGCATACCAACAGTTGGCCTTTTCTTTCTGTTACGATATAGTTTTCCAGTCCTTCCAGCACCACCCGCTTTTCTTCCGTAGTATGTACCATGCAGTTCCGACAATTATGCAGTTCGATTTGTGTACCTACTTTGGCATTGCCGTTATGGTCTTGTGGAAGCAGTGTGTGCAATGCTCCCCAACTGCCTAAATCACTCCATCCGAATTCAGCCGGAACGACAAAGATATTTTCTGCCTGCTCCATTACGGCATAATCGATAGAAATTTTTTCACACATAGGGAAAAGACGCTTCAGCTCTTCGTGTTCTCTTTTCGTAAACAAAGCCTGTTCCAGCCTATCCATTACTTCTGCTATTTGAGGAGCATAATCTCGGATGGCAGTAGTGATCGTTTCTACGTTCCATACAAAGATGCCTGCATTCCAGAAGAAATTCCCGGCTTTCACATACCTTTGTGCTGTTTCCTTATCGGGTTTCTCCTTAAATGCTTCCACTTCGCACATACCCGAAGCATCGGTATAGACTTTAGCTGCTATGTATCCGTATCCTGTTTCCGGTCTGCTTGGTTTTATTCCCAATGTGACAATCGCGTTTGAATCGGCCGTTTTATTCAGTGCCATAGCAATACAACGGGCAAATTCGGTAGTATTTATCACCAGTGCATCTGATGGAGTTACTACAATGTTTGCATGAGGATGTTCTTTCTTTATTTTCCAGCAGGCATACGCGATACAGGGAGCAGTGTTCCGTGCCTCCGGCTCTGCCAATATCTGGCTTTCCGGCAGTTCCGGCAACTGTTCCTTTACGATGTCCGTATACCTTTCACTGGTAACTACCCACATGTGCTGAATGGGACAAAGCGGAAGAAAACGTTCCACAGTCAGTTGAATAAGTGATTTACCACATCCTATTACGTCCACAAACTGTTTGGGATATTCCGGTGTACTCATAGGCCATAAGCGACTTCCGATTCCCCCTGCCATGATGACAATATGATTTTCCATAAAATACGATGATTAAGTTATAACTGCTTGTCGTTTTTCGATTTATATTACCTATACTCTGAACTTTGCACGTATGAAGAAGTTGAGAAAGTTTTTATATCGGATAGGGCTTGTATTGCGCTCGATTTTTTTTCTTATTTGTTGGCATTGCTATTAGTGCTTTTCGCATTGTTCTGCAGACTCTTCCGCAAATAATTTATTTTTTGTCGAAGGGATTTCTGTATATTCCAAGCAATTGCAAGATAAAGTAATAAAAGAATTGCATGTCGTCTATGAAATAGCGCTTGAATAAACGTTTGGGTTCTTTCATGCAGCGATATAGCCATTCCATACCTATTTTCTGCCAAATGGCAGGAGCGCGTTTCAGCGTGCCGGCTTCAAAGTCAATGGTAGCACCCAGTCCCATGAATATATCCACACCCGGCATTCGGTTACGGTATTTCATTATCCATTTTTCCTGTTTGGGGGCACCTACACCTACCAATAACACATTAGCACCGCTTTCATTTACAATGCGTATTAGCTCTTCACATTCTTCTGTTTTTTTTTCAAAGCCATAGGAAGGTGAATGCGCACCTACTACAATGTTTCTCCCTACCTTTTGGTTGATTTTTTTCATAGCCTTGACTGCGATCCCTTCGGCTGCTCCTAATAAAAATATCTTGCAGTTTGGGTCGTTCTTGTGGTATTCATAAAAAGCGGTAAAAAAGCTGGAACCCGGTATGGCTTCCGGTAACGGATGTTTCAGTAGCTTGGAGAGAAGATATAGGATTTTGCTGTCACAGATTACCCATTCCGCCTGCTGGTATACATCATAAAATTCTTTATCCTTTTGCAGTTTTACCAAGTGATCTACATTAGGAGTGATAAGTACTCCTTTAGTCAGGTTATTCAGTAATTCATTGCGAGTGATTATCTGAATATTGGTATTTAAAAATGGCGTTGTTATCATTTCATCAGAGATTGATATAAGTGTCTCAAATCAGTAAATACTTTTTGTGGGAAGAAATCTTGAATAGTTTGGTAAGCTTTTTTTCACCGTGCTGTTTGATATCTTCCGGGTGTTCTATGTAGTGTGCAATGGCTTTTTGCTATTTCTTCTTTATTTCCGGGTTGAACTAACATACCGTTTTCTTTTGTTTGAATGACTTCAGGAATCCCACCGACAGGAGTGGATATAACAGGATGTTTATAGCTCATCGCTTCGAGAATTGCAATGGGAAGCCCTTCATTGTAAGAGGTGGTAGTATATATACATCCTCCCAGTTCAGACATTCTTGTTTTTTTCTCTCCGGAAATCCATCCTTCATAGCTGACAAAATCTTCCAATTGGTGATTTCTTATGAAAGTTTTTATGTCTCCGTCTACCTCGTTACCTCCCATTCTCAGTAGCAGTTTGTCTTTAAAATACTCTTTGTTGTCGCTGATGGCTTGCAGCAAGTCAAATCCTCCCTTGCGCATACTTATTTCTCCCATAAACATAAGATGTAATTTGTTGTCTTTCCGTGGAGAATCTCTAAAATTAGGGGGAGGTACAATATTGTTTAATACGGATATCTTACTTTTGTCTACTCCTATCGAACTGAAATATTTTTTCCATGAATCCGACAAGACAATCAGACAATCGCATTTATTCAAAGTTTCCCTTATGTTAACTTGGTCATTGCTGTTTTGATAAAACTCTACAAAGTCCGCAGCATGTTCGTGGAGAATTACTTTTTTGTTCAGCCTTTTGGCCAAATTGATAAATATCTTGCATCTGTAGAAAGAAGCATTGGCTGCCCCGTGTATATATACTATTTCGATATTCTTGTCAATAAGGCATTTCATCCACATTCGGATTATAGCCTGTAATGCGTATCCGGATTTTACGAGTTTGTTCCCTAATTTCCACGTCGGTATGAACTGCATGTTTTCGATGTATTTATCATACGATACGAGTACGGCAGTCATACCTCCTTTGGTTTTCATGGAAACTCCCATGAAAAGGACTTTTCGTGAAAGTGCCTTGTTGATGTATTTATTCATGATTTTTATATATGAACGTTTAATATGGTTTTATGATTTCTTTCAATCATAATCTTTGTCATTGAATGTTTGTATAAACCATTGGGAAAGGCATTTGCATAGAAAGGATACAACAAGTATAATAGTAGTCATTATAAAAAGATTCAATGGAAATAATTCGTTTCATTTTTGTTGTGAACAGGCTGAACTGTATCAGATAAGATTCCAAAAACAAATGCCAGATGTAGTCATAATTATTGCATGTACGTAGGATTTAGCATATAATTTTTTTCCAGAAATTAGCGTTACACCATTTGTAGAAAAAGTAGACTATTCCCATTAAAGGTATCAATGTGATGATTTGCCAAGGTGCATATATTGGCTGCTTTTTTTTGCTATAAGCTGGATTCCATAAAACAAGATTAGGCATATTATCATGTTTAAAAAGTCAATCTTAGGTCGGAACTTTAAAAACTCTCTTTTTATCCCCATCCATGCTCCCAATAGCATAAAACCGAAATATGGAATCCATCGGAATAGAGTGCTTATTCCATACAGTCCTTGTTCACCGGTTTCATACTTGTATGGAAACCAAAAATAATAGACTGTTCCTGAAATAAAAGCAGTTAGTAGCAATAGTTGAGGGATATATCTGATGCAATACTCTTTTTATGAAATACAATAATATATAGTAACACATTATGGCTATGACAAATTCACCCCCATTGATAATAATGTAATGTATTGTTTTTCAGAGAATAAAGTTCCAATTATTGCACATACTATTACCGATGGATAAATCCGATTGATTCTTCTTTTATACCAATTGTCGAATCGTAATTTTCGGTTACTTAAAAATAATGTGTATCCCGAAGCAAACAAAAAACAGTACATCTCCTATCGCTCCTCCTGTAGCCAGCATTTTATATTTAGGATACAAGGCATCCATATGGCTATTGATAATAAGAAATACAGCTATAAACTTTAGAATATCTATACTGATGTCTCGTTGGTTCATATTATAGGCAATTAAATATATTGTTGAATCTGTTTGTCCAGGTGTGTTCATTCTCTGCTCTTTTGCGGGCAGCCAATTTCATGTTTCTCACTAATTGAGAATTTTTGTCATCAAGGTAGAATTTAGCTTTGTCTATCATTTCTTCTGTTGAACGGTACAATACTATTTCCTTGTCTTCTTCAAAATATCGGGCAATTTCTTCATTATACGAAGTTGAACTGAAGTCCGCCACACATAGGAATTTCAAAAGCGCGAAGATGTATTTTGGGGAATAGGTTGTTTCAGTACATAGGTATCTCTTAGCTCTGCTATATTAAGCGACAGTGAATGTGCCGAATACAGATGGCACATTTCTTCATGCGAAACTGAGTGGTGCAATGAAGCGGACTTCGATTCCGTGTTTAGGGAAGCTTTTGCTTTGAATTTATTGAGTAGAGTGGAATAAAGCACTTTTCTTCCTATTGGAAATCTCATGTATCGTGAAGCCTTTATCAATATATCTGGAAGATTGATTTTTTTCTTTCCGCCTATTGATGTGTTATACCCTTTGTTAAACAGGGAATTGGAATAAATGGAACAGTTTACTCCGTTTTCTAATAAGTCGTTCAATTTATTGGTTCTGCTGCCGTATGGAGAACCGATAAATCCTACAGAATGGAGCTGTTTGTCTATATTTTCGGCTGTATAAGTATATGGGTTGGCTGCATAAGTTTGGAATATGATGGTTTTTGCATCCCCACTGTTCAAACAGATATTGTGTTTCAACAGAAGTAATCCATACAATGTCGAATGCAGGAGCGATCTTTTTTTTTTTGTTTGAATGGTAATTCTAAATTGTCCCAGCAGATTAAGCAGGTGGGAATCCCCATTTTGTTTATCTCTTCTACGGTCTCTTTGAATATGGTGTCTTGGTCATCACAGGTTAGAAACAAATCACATTTCCCCCATTTCTTTATGGAAGGGACAGTAATGGCATTTGCTTCTTCTATACTTTGGTAGTCAAGTGGATTGAATGTTTTCACTTTATGACCGTTTCGTATCAGTTCATCTATTAAATTGGTGCGTTGCCATTGATACATGGGTGTATCAAGCTCTTTGAAGAAATAAAATATATTCATTATTTGAATTTGTTTTTTCTGATTTTGCTGAATAGCACTATTATTAAATACGATAGGATGAAGTTACCATTAATAATGGCTTTATAACATAATTTCTGTTTGATGGGTAGATCTTTATATGGATATGTTTTACTTACATATTTGCAATATTCTGTGTTGATTTGCTCTTTGAACCATGAATATTTTGTAGATATACTTAAATCTGACAAAAAAACGAACTTCATATTACTTCTTAGCGCTCTGACATAATATCCCATACCGAATATTGTATTATGGGTGGGCATTTTGTAGTCCTGGGTGATCATTTTTTCAATATGGCGCGCATATTTTTCAGCTTTTTTGATTGCATCTAAATTAATTTTCCTTGTCAAGCTATTAGGATTGATTCTGTAATGATAAAATGTGGAGTCTAAATATCCAATTTTGTTAGAATGAAGATAAAATTCAAAATTAAATATATAGTCTTCACTTATGTATTCTCGTTCACTAACAAAGCGAAGTTGCTTTTCTTCTATAATTTTTTCGACGAAATACAGCCATGCACGAGCTACCTCCCCATTCATATATTGCATATTTCTGCTTGGGAGTGTCAAAGATGCAGAGAGCTATAAGTTCAATATTTTTTTTGTCACTTATTATTATAGGGTGGCTGGTATATTTCAATGGAGAATGACTTTTATCATTTTTAAAGCGATTGCAGCTGGAAGCGTAACTCATCCAAATTTTCAGAATCCATTAATTCACAAACTGTTTTATAAGCTTTGAGGTCAATATAATCATCAGAATCTATAAATGTTACATACTCACCTTGTGATATTTCAAGTCCGGAATTTCTTGCATATCCGAGCCCTCTATTAACTTTATGGATAACTTTAATTCGAGAATCCTGTTTGGCATATTCATCGCACATTTGAGGAGAATTGTCTGGAGACCCGTCGTCCACTAAAATAATTTCTATGTTTTTTAAAGTCTGATTTAAGAGACTTTGTATGCATTCATCAAGATATTGTTCGACATTGTATACAGGAACAATAATAGATAGTTTGATTTCTTTCATATATGTTTTTATAAATCCCACAAAAATTTATACATTCCTGGTTCTCTAAGGAATAGATATTTTAGATATTCATATGCATAAAATAACAAGCTCATCATCATGAAATCTAATACGAGCTTATTCTTGAATGTCGTTGTTATTACCTTTTTTATTATAAAGTACATATGCTAATGGAAATGCCCAATACCAATACATAATATCTCCCATTCTCCTAAGAATTTCCAAAGAGTAAAAACATTGGGAAACTATAGCACCACAGATAAATAAATTGTAGAAGAAAATCATTTTTTGATTTTTTTTTTGAGCTGTAATATATAGTACCCCAAGTATATCAATGAGCATTCTCCTATAGTTTGTATGATTTTTATAATAGGATTACGGTCGTATATATTTTCTTTTGCATCATTTCCAAACCATCGGTCTGCATTATCTGTGTATGCAGAGAATTTATCATTTTGATCTCCTAAGAAAGAGAGTATTCCATTCAGGTAACTGAAATCGAAATTCTTTTGTAAATAGAATGATGCAATAATATATAGTGGAATAGTGGCAAAGGCAGGGAAGGGTTTTTTTATAGTATAGTACAATCCTATGTCAATTATGCAAGTAATGCCATTAGCGGAGTGTATGCTATATGATAAGAGAAAACATACGAGCATGCATGCCCAACGTTTGTATTTAGGCATTTTTTCGTTAAACATGAAGAGCATGAAAATGAATACAAATGTATAGCCAAATGCTTGTCGTATCATGTATTCCGAAAAGGTGGTAAAAAAGAAATGAGGAATAAAGGTAAAACCCATTTAGAGTATTCTCGGATGGATTTTAAGAAAAACATAGCTCCTAAGATAAACGCGCCTGAATACCAAATGAATATCCAATGAGCTCCTGTATCTAAACTCTTTAGGAAATGATTAAATAATGTAAAGAGTACTTGCTCTTTTTTCTAAATCATAACGATATACTTCCATATAATGAATATAATCGTGCCCTCTATTCAATCGAAGTCCTAATATGAGAGTGAAAGTAATGACTGGCCATTTAGCGTATTTCCAATAGTTTTTTCTTATCTTTGCTTATGAGCCGTCCAGTTACAATGAAGACAATAAGCATGAACAAGTTTAGAAATATATAAATAAAGTCTGTGGTTATCATTCTATTTGTATATATGAGTTAATTTATTGTGCTATATTCTGATTCGATATTTTGTGGTTATTGTTTATCCAAAACTTTAATTCGTATTTTAACAGGACATAACCATTATTCTTTAGATATTTTCTTACTTCACAGAGTATTAAGCTTGAATATCCTATTACGATATTCTTTAATGTATTCTTTGTGAATTTGAAGAATCTTTTAGCTTTAGCATTATCTTTTTTGAGGGACTATATTTGTGAATCTTACTGTGCTGTTTTGGTTGGATATGCTGAATAAATAGGAGCATGCATGAATATATCTCAATTCTTTTGCTTTTTCTGTTTTTAAAGTTATCAGATTTTATGTGATGATATATAAGCATTGTTATATGATGGAAAAGTCAGGAGTTAATGAAATATTAATATGTAAATCTTTGTATATATATAAGTTAGTCTAACCTTGATTTTTGATATTAGGTTTGTTCTTTTAGTTACCCAGCTTGCATGGTAATGATGGATAGACCTCGTATTTGGAGTGATAGTCAATTCGCCAGTATAATAGTTTAATGGACAGAAGTATTCATGTGGGTAGATGTTGATGTTTTCAGAAAAGATGATACCGTTTTCGTGTTGGATTTGCATTTTGTGTTCAAAAAAGTCTGCTTACAATATATACTACAGTATCGGTGATTTGTCCGCTCCATGATATAAAATGTTTGTTTTGGTATTTATGTAGAACTATCTTATAAAATGGATGGTGCACGGTGCTGCCATACCTAACCCGGTAGCTGGGTTTAAGGAATCTAATTTAAATTCTGGCTTTTTCACATCCCATAAATGCTCCTCTTGCCAGAATATCATCAATGGGTTTGATAAGTTCTACATCTACGTCAAAAATAGACGCCTCCATAATGATACAATATCCAAAAGCGTGCATAATCACTTACGAATGCATACTTTTTTTAGTTTATATGCTTCGGCAGTATATTTGATAATGTTTACATCGAAGTTATCTTCGTTCCATTCTTTTATTTCATAATCGGGCATGAATTTTTTCCACGATTCAATACAAATCTTAGCTTTGTCTGGCAATGGGGTTCTGCCAAACCAGCAGTAATGGATAGTTTTTGGTATCATTTTTAATCTTTTAAAATGGATAATAGATAGTTAATTGATTTGTCTCTTTCCTGTTGAAGGATTTTATTTATAGTCTGATAATTAATATCTGTTTCTTCTGTTGTGTCATTATCGTTCTTGAAACGGTTCTCTAATCCGAAAGTTTTCAGCATATCGGTAATTCTGCTGTTGTCGCCTTGTGTTTCATCTCCGTTTCTTTTTTTAAGAAAGAATAAAAGTTTTTGTTATAATTGATGGAAAAAATACTTCCGTGAAAAGAGTCGGTTACAACATATTCACAATGATGAATCAGACTGAGAAATTCGCTTGGTCCTATACCTTTAGGTACATATTGTTTGTACTCTTGATAAATATTTACACTTGCGGGAAGAATGATCAAATTGAGGCTTTTTCTGTTAGCTAAAGACTTAGCAAATTCGCAGATACTTTTTTTTTTTCGCCAAGAATGTAGCATAGTATATACTTTTGGGAGTGGGCATGGTGGATTTCTATTTTCTCCCATTCTGCTTTATTTAGAAGAAGTGTCGGGTCTAATACTTTATATATATCTTGATTTAAGACTTTGGATAAAATTCTACATCCATTGGTTTCTCTGCAAGAGATTCGGGAGAAATCATTCAGATATTGTTTGAATAGTGCGAGTGTATATTCATCTAATACGCTTTTTCCGATGCTAGGAGCATAGGCATATTTTTTTTGACTATTTTTGAGAAATGAAAGTAGGAATATACGGAAAAATTTTTCACTGACGCAATCAGGATTCCATGTTTGGTCACTTCCGACAATAAATTTTGAGTATGAGTTTTCTATGTCAGGTAATTGATAAGATTTAATATATTTAGATTCATGGATATGAAGTTTTCTGAACTTGTCAAATTGTTGCTTGTTTGATGATTGTAACAGTTTAAACTCTACAGTTGCTTTGAAACGTCGATGTTTAACTCCTCCAAGGTATTCTTTTTGCTGTTTGTATATACTTTTCAAAAAGTGATATTTTTGAGTTGGAAATTTCCAATCAAAGTTTACATACTCTGATGAATATCCTATATTATTGATGGCTTTCCAAAGTGCATAAGCTTGTAGGCAGGTTCCATAATTATAAGCAAATTGATAGGATATAAGCGCTATTTTTTCCATCTTATGATACGTTTTATGGTTGATTTTATGTTTTGAAAGAACGTAGGTTTTAAGCATTGGGAAACGCTATGATTTACACTTTTCCCTTCATTAATCATTCTCCAAAATAGTTCTCTTTTTTGTGTGAAAAGGATCAGAATGTAAATAGTTCGTATTACCATTGATAACTTCTGCATAACTGATTGGAAAGTGGTAGAATTCATCTTTGATGGCTTGAAATAACATATTTCCTTTTTCGTTCATAACAAGTATTAGAGACATTCCTTTATCATCATCTTTCTGTGGATAGAATTTAGGCAGTCCCCAAAAATCACCAATAGACAAATCACTCTCAGTACTGAACTCTCGGAATTTACATGACGAGCAGATGGGGCGGCAATATAGGTTCATAAGAAATCCTCTCATATAATTATTGGATAGTTTTCCTTCGCAGATGTGTGTATGTCCGTTAGTTTGGATATCTAAAGTGTAGTTTTTCCATCCATTAATCTTGCTTCGGAATGTGATATTGGAGATATCGTCTGTTACATTTTCTTTTAAATATTGTTTCCATATTCGAGGGCTTGGTACACCATGGCAGCAGAGTTCTACGGTGAATAGCTGGCTTTTATTTGCATTTTTTCCCAAGATATTTATTTAATCCAGCTATCTGACAAGGAGTCCCTGTGTATAATACAGGAATATTTCTTTTTAAGAATTCTTTTGTTTGTCTATAAGTATCTTTTATATTACTTTGAATGTATTTACTTCCTTGCAACATCCACAAATCTGATATTTTATCAATGAATTGATGTTCTGTTGTCCAGTCCTTGTTAAATACAACTCCGCATACTACTCCTTTTTGTTGAAGGATATAACAGGCAATCCAATAAAAGATACCTCCTGAAGAGCTTACTTCTCTTGTCTTTACATGATAGGCTGCATGACATTGTTGGGGGGTACGTTTGGGGAATGGATTGATAACAGGGCATACAGTAATACATTTTTTGCATTTGATACATAATTCTTTGTTGACTTGCGGATAGAGAAAACCTTCTTTGTCTTCTGTCATTGTTATGCATTGAATTGGACAGGCTGTTGCACATGCACTACATCCGGAACATTGTTTCTTGTTTGTAATGGTTATCATTTTCCTTTTTTAATTTTTTTGCTTGATAACGACTGATATTTGTTTTCGCTCATTTTTATTGAATCCAAAGAACCATATGAATATGACGTTTATGATGACGGATGAGAGAATGGTGGTGAAAAATCTGACAAAAGATTCTTCTAACAAGTATGTTATCCCCCAACATATACAAAAAGCTGGAAGGCAAGCTTTAAAAATTGGCATGACTGTGCTTTTGAAATATTCCTGCATGGAAAAAATTGAGCATTTTTTTTATGATCATTATTCTTATGAATTGGGCGATAATTGCAATACACAATTGAGTAATGAATACCATTGTTGGCTCGTGTGTTAATTTAAGTGCAATATAAGCCATTACAGGGGTTAGTAATAAGCATCCGCCTACAGTCATTTGATATTTTTTTATTTTTCCAGTAGCTTGTGCTGCCACGATTATAGGATTAGCTAAAGCATCAATCATGGTGATGAGCAGTATAATTTTAATGAACTTGTCGGTATAGTCAGGGGGAGTATCCAGCCACCAAGTAAGAATCTGATTTGTCTCTAACAATACGGGAAGTGAAATAATGAATAGTAAGAAAATAGATACTCGGCTACTTAAAAATAATAAGAACTTAGTATAATCCCAATTGTAGGCTGGATAACTTTTGGTAATTTGTGGATTGAGGGCGGTTTGAAAATTAGTGGCAAATCCTTGTATCGCATTTTGAACTTGAACAGTAATACCGCGTGCTGCATTGACAGTAGGACCAAAAAATATATTTAGAAGTATATTTAGTCCTTGTGTCTGACCAGCTCCTGCAAGACAACCGAAAAGACTCCATCCAGCGAATGAAGACATGTTTTTGAACATTGTTCTATCCCAAATAAAATGAAAGTTGGATTCGGAAAAGGAATGTTTGCAATAAGTTCCATAGAGTATGCGTATGATGAGTTGTACTCCTAATAGCATAAAGGAATATAATATTAATTTGTCAATGGGGGAAATATTTAGCAGAAAGACTATTAATAGTTTAAGGACGACTTCTATGATGGATATCCATGCAAATGTTTGCATTTTTTTTCATGTGCAATGATAAGTGCATTATAGGGAATAGAAACCAACATTATCATGGTTGAGAATATTGCACTTTGAAGTACCCAAAAAGCAGCTTGTAGTCGTTCGATAGGAATTGTCATTTTTTCATACAGGAACCATACTCCTATACTTTCTCCAAGAATAAGAATAATAATCGCCATGAGAATGTGAATTTCAATAGCCATATTAAAAGTCTTGGCTAATTGTTTGGTGTTTTTTTCACCTAATGCATAAGTTAAAAACGTTGTGTCGCTGTAGACATAGCACCAGTAATAGAGGTGAACATGGTAATAAATCCTGCAACTGCATTGTAAATACCAAAGTCTTCTATACCTAAAGTGGCAAGTATAACGCGTGAGGTATAAAGGGTTACTGCCATCGTTAGCAGCATTCTGAAATACAGTAACAGCGCGTATTCTTTGCTATTCTCTTGTTATTCTCTGCGGTATTGGTCATAAAAAAAAAATCAAATGATGATATAAGATGAGTAATTGTATTTGTTTTTCATGCGACATACCTTTCAGGAAGAGTGTCTGCAAAAGGTGCTTCTCTGAAAAGGGAAAATAAAATGTATCTGAATATTTTTTAGAGTCTGTTTTGCTTGCCGGACTTGACGATTTATCCGGCTTATGATAGGGAAGGCAGCAAGAGACTTCCGAAAAGGGTTTCTGAGATTGGTGATGCTAAGTTTGAAGTAAATAAGTTGCTTCAGCTTTTCTTTTATTCTTCCAATGTGAAGAAATCAGACTCTTGAAGAGTGACGAGAATGTCTGAATTACTTGCCTTGTCTTGTTGGTTTCAGGCAAATGTGGCGAAAATACCCAAGGGTTTGATGCCGTACCTGTAAGCAGTCTATTTTCTCTTTTTACAGGGGAAGGAGAATAGCTTTATTGCTCTGATAAATTCTTTTTTTTATTTCACTGCTTCCACAAACCCCACCGGCATATCCACTCCGGCATATCCCAGCATTTCCAGTCGCACTACCACCTTGCTGCGTCCGTCCACGTTCACCAGCTCTCCTTCCATTCCCGCCAGAGGGCCTTTGATTACCCTCACCATTTCACCGGGAGCCAGTGGTGTGCTGCACATTTCCACCGCCTCTTCGCTATAGTCCAGCATAAACTTGAAACGCTCCATCTGCAGGTCGGGAATCACGGCAGGTGTATGTTCGCCCCTCAGCACCATGTAGCGGCTCACCGACGAGAGTGTCAGCACTTCCGCACGTTCCTGCAGTGTGGCGTGCACAAAAATCATCATCGGAATCACCACGCGTGTCACCTTCTGACGACGGTGCGCCCATTGGCGAATCTCCTCCTGCACGGGCAGGAAGTTCTCGATTCCCATTTTCGTGAGACGCTCGGCAGTCTTTTTCTCGTGACGGGAAAGCACGTAGGCTACATACCATTTTTTCATTCTATATCAGTCAAGGGGGGAGTGGAAAGGAGGGGATAAGGTGCGCTACGCGGTAGTCAGTGTAATCTCACTGCCGCTCCCTCCTTGTTATTCTCTGCAAAATTAGACATTAATTTACGAATTACAATATTTTGTTCATAAAAACTCAAATATTTAACATTGTAATTGCGGATTTTTATATTTTTGCTCCTTTTTAATTTTTAAATATTTTAATAATATGAATAAAAAGAAGATTTGGAAACAAATCAGGACAGATGGAACAAGGTAAGAAGTGTGGAAAAGAGTTGGAGGAGCTGGAGCGAGACATTGAGAATATATCGTTCCGACAGCTGGCGGAACTGGAAGCGGATGTGTAGGAGGGGCTATAAAATATTCTCCAATCAACAAGAAAAGAAGAAGAAAGGGGAAGATTGACCGGCAAAAGAAAAAGAGGCAGGAAGAAGATCGATTGACCTAAAAGAAGGAAGGGGAGGAGTGATAACGGAGGATGGTATGTAAGCGTCTCCGTGAGTCTGTATGGCTGTCCTTCTGGGGCTTCTTATACCGTTGGGGTATAAAAACGAAGTGTCATGGATTTAAAAGAATACAGATTGGGAATAATTTGGAAAGGTTCCCTTGGAATATTGTCCTTACTGTTAAAAAGAATAAATAAAAAGAAGAATGCTAATTGTACACTTTAGTTCTGCCGGCTGTTTGTTAGGATGCTGATAAACAGTAGGTAAACGGTGGGTGATTTGGCGTAAAGTGTAATATTCCGTCAGTTTTAGATGTCGTACTTTCGCACATTGCAATTTTGAATTGCAGGCGAAGGGCAACGTTTTTTCCCTATCTTAAATTAAAACCCCATTTTAACATGGATTTTAATGATTTGTGCTCTTTCTATTTTAACGTGCGCGAACAGCGTTGCATTGAAATGTCACTGGAAGAGTTTGTAAATTACATCTGCAACGGACGATGGAAATCGACGGTCGAGATGTATCACCGCCTAATGGCTGAGGGCGATAAGAGTAAAGCCAAAGAGTTGAAGAACAAACTGCCCGGCCTGGTGGTGGCGGGGTATTGCGAGGGAAGCCATGCATTGAAGAACCGCCGCACGTGGAGTGGGAATGCCATGTTTGATGTCGACCATACGCAGGGACGTACACAGGAGTTCCTGCAGAAGCTGAAGGCGGTGCCGTGGGTCGGGGCAGGTTGGCGAAGTGTATCGTACGATGGTCTGAAAGTGGTGGTGCGTATCGAGGCTGCAACAGTCGAAGAGTATGTGCAGGCTTATGCGGTGGTGGCATGGCATATCGGCCGCGTGATTGATTTTCCGTGTGACATGAGTTGCAAGAATCCCACTCGTCCGTGTTATGCGTCGTATGACGAGGAAGCCTTCTGCAAGCCCGCTTTCGAGCTTTTCCCTTGGCGGGAATTCCTCAAGGAGCATCCCGATAAAGCGGCACAGATCATGGAGGAACTGAAGGTGAGACCTGCCGCACCGGACAGCACGACAGGAACCGCTTCGGAATCTGCTTCGGAGCCTGTCTCGGAACCCTCGTCGGGCATGCTGCGCACCTTTTTTAATGACTTTCTGGCCCACAACGCTTTCATTCCCGGAGCAAAGAATGATTTCTTGCTCAAATTGGGACGTATAGCCCGATATAAAGGACTGTCCGATAGTGAGTTGAGACAACTGGAAGCGTTGGCTGTGGAGCGTCTGAGTGATGCCGGGTGTCCGCCCGAAGATATCATCCCGAAAATGGATGCCGGATATCGTTATGTGGATAAAACTAAATTGTCTGATTATCAGCGTAATAATGCTAGTGGTTGGGACCACAAGGACCAGGGACCATCTTTATGCTTTCCCGGTCCCGTGGGAGAGGATGAAAAGGCTGAGAATGAGAAGCTTGAAGCGGACAAGCTCCACAAGAACGCTCCCCGCTTTCCGAAGTCGGTGTACGATGCTCTTCCCGACCTTCTTGTCCGTGGCTTGGAAGCAGCTCGAAGCAGCCGTGAAAAAGACCGTCTGCTGCTGGGGATGCTTGCCAATCTGAGTGCTTGCCTTCCCGGTGTGTGGATGAATTATGCCGACATGTGCTACACTCCTCATTTTTATGCGATGAGCCTTGCTGGTGCGGGGCGCGGCAAGGGGATTGTGACGCTCGGCTCTATTCTGCCCGATGCCATTCAGCGCTATCTGGAAGACAAGAACAAGACGGTGCAGTCGGAGTATGACAAGAAGCAGTTGGCATGGGCGCTGGAAGAGCGTTTGGCCATTCAGGAGAAGCGTGTGCCCGACATCGACAAGCGTCCCGAGCCTCCGGTGAAGCGCATGCTCAAGATTTCGCCCAATATCTCGAAGAGTCAGTTGATTATTGCGCTTGAGGAGGCCGGTGCGCAAGGGGTGGTGATTAATGCTTCGGAGCTGGATATGCTTACCAATGCCATGAAGCAGGACTGCGGAAAGCATGATGATGTGCTTCGTGCCGCTTTTCACCACGAGGAGGCATCGTCTTATTATAAGACGGATAAGCGCATGGTGGTGGCGCATGTTCCTCATCTGGCATTGTGTCTTACGGGGACTCCTTCTCAGCTTCACCGTTTCATTTCGTCGTTGGAGAACGGTATGTACAGTCGTATGGCTTTTTATATCGGTGAGGGACGGTGGAAATGGATTTCGGCAGCTCCTGTGGAGGGCAGCACCGACCATGTGAAGCTGTTCAGGAAATTGAGTGAAGAGGTGCTTCGTATGTTTGTCTTTTTGTCCGGTTCGCCCACCGAGGTGTGCTTTACTCCCGGGCAGTGGGAGGAGCATACGCAGCGTTTCAGCAACGTTCTTCAGGAAGTGGTGAGTGAAGATGATGATTCGCATGGGGCGATTGTGTTTCGTCACGGGTTGATAGCGGCCCGCATAGCCATGGTGCTGACGGCGTTGCGCAAGTGTGAGCCGATGTGGAATGTGCAGCAGTGCCGGTGTACGGATGAGGATTTTCATACGGCAATGGATATGGTGAAAGTGTTGTTGGAGCACAGCTTGCTGTTGTCTACCACCGTGTCTGCTGTGGAGTCGGGCAAGGAACCCAAGCCGATGAAGAAGTTTTATCGCATACGTTCGGTACTGGCAAAGCTTCCCGAAAGCTTCACTTATACGCAGTTGAAGGAGGGGGCCGTGGAACATGGAATACCTTCCAGTTCGCTTAAAAGATACCTTGTCCGTTTGCTTGAGATGCAAATCATTGAAAAAGAGGATGGTATGTATCATAAACTCTGTAAATCCTGGTCCGGAAACTCATAAAGGTGGGCCCTGGTCCCAGTGGTCCCAAAGTTAGATGTCATTATATTGATAATCAGTCTGTTGATTGTGAATCGTATTGGAAATAACCGCAACCACCGGGAGGGCACCTGTGAAAGCCTCCGCTGCACCGTTTTTTTGTTGGTTTGAGTGGGTGGATTTCTATGGTGTATGTGTGGGGTTCAGGGCAGACCCGTGTGTCCCGCCCGATAGCATTCACCCTGAAAAAAGACCTTGATGTTCTCGAAAACATCAAGGTCTTTTTTCCCAAACATAATAGTCTTTTCCTGAAAGACGGAAGAGTTTTCCGGAAACACTTTAGTGCGTTTTTATGCTGTTTTTCTTTCGCAGCTCTCTTTTCCGTTAAGGCTCTCCCAGGTATTTCACAATGATTTCCACCTCCTGTTTCAGGTAGCAATGGCGGTATTTGTTGTAGCCTGTGGCATTGAGTTCTTCCGTCAGGCGGGGGATACGCCGTATCCATCGATAAAGGTTCTGCAGGGCGGCTCCGGGTTCGCGTCCGGGGCAATAGAGCGACGCCAGTTCCGCCTTGTCGTAAGTGCGGATGGCGAATGTTTCTTCTTCTTTCTTCATTATTCTTACTATGATTATTTATTGTTCTTTAATGTAAATATAACAATAAAATCTCTGATTGTCAAATGATTAATGAAGTTTGTTTCGACATGCTCCGTTCTTTTTTTGAGGGGGAGGAGTTCCTTGTGGAGTAGATGGAATCTTCTCCGGCGGAACTCCGAATGGTCTCTGTTTTTTAAGTCTTTCTCATGGAAGATGAAGAAAGTAGGTTACAGAGATTCGATTTCTGTAAGGGAAAGGCCGGTGACTTGCATGATTTGCTCAGAGGTCATTCCCAAGGATTTCAGGTTGCGAGCCGTTTCAAATTTTGCTTCTCGACGTCCTTTCTCGATTCCTTTCTCAATTCCTTTTTCAATTCCTTTCTCGATTCCTTTTTCGATTCCTTTCTCGATCCCTTTTTCGATTCCTTTTTCGATTCCTTTTTCAATTCCTTTCTCAAACCCTTTCTCGATTCCTTTCTCAAACCCTTCTTCAAACCCTTCTTCACTTCCTTTCTTTGCTGCATAGTCGATGGTAGCCAAATAGTCACGATAAGCATTTACACTGTTTTCATAGCGCACGCGGTCTTCTTCGGAGAGAGAATGAACATCGACAATCTCTTCCAATTTCTCAAATACGGCTTTCTGAGCTTTAAAAGGCATACGATTCAATGTTTCCATGTTATTTAATACAAATATCCAACGTTCAAAATCCGTTTCGCACTCTGCTTCTGTCTTATTAAACAGGGGTAATGCAATAAAGATTTGTCTCAGTTTGTCCGAAAACAACTTTCCGGTATCACGGTCTGTCAATATAACATCGGTGCGCAACTTCTGGTTCTCATCCAAGAGAAAATTAATGAAGAATACTCCGTACACCGCTTTTATATCGAACTTCCAACTCTCTCCCTTCACCCTGACGAACAATGGCATGAGAAAGGTAATACAGAGCACGTTCCTTGAAATAAACCTGGGAGCGGTTTTGCATCTCCACAATTATTTTCTCACCCGTGTCCGTAGTGCAGTAAGATGTCGTAGATAGCAATACGCTCTCCCGGATACTCAGGCAACTGCTCATTGTTCAGAAAGGTAAGGTCGGTTATCACCCGTTCGCCCTCCAACAAATCATTTAAGAACTCGATTAGCAACTCCTTGGATACTTCCTGACCGAATATTTTCTTGAAGCCGTAATCGGTGAACGGATTGATAAACTTTCCCATTATGTTTTTCTGTGTTTCTATAACGGACAAAGATAATGATTTATATGGAAAAGGCATTCGGTGCAGTCTGTTTTTTTAAGAGTGAGGTTGATGTTTCTCAAATACTCTTGCTGAAAGCAAGTTTTCAAGACCATTCGTTACCTTTCTCCACCAATTCCGACGAAGCCCGACAATGGCTTCTCTCACCGTCGTATCTTTGTCATGTAATCACAGAGTAACCGGTGCTTGAGATTTCGAAGTTATAAGTATAAATCATTAAAAATTAGAAGATTATGTCAAAGTCAGTATCTTATTCGGTCGTACCCCGTAAAAACCCGCAGGAACCCGAAGCGGGAGTACGTTTCTATGCCCAGGCTCAGGCCAGCGGCGATGTCACAGTCCGCGAGATGTCGGAACGAATTCAGAGAGAACCTGTACCGTGACACGTGCTGATGTGGCGGCAGTGCTCACGGCGTTGGAAGATGTGATTGTGGAGGCGCTGAGTGCAGGCGAGATTGTGCGTCTGGCGGATTTGGGCACGTTTCAGATTGGTGTGAGCGGCAAGGGGGCCGATTCGGAAGACAAGTATGATGTTTCCATGATTAACAAGGCGCGTATCAATTTCCGTCCCGGACTGGCGTTGAGCGGCATGCTGACGGCGCTGTCGTTCAGCAAGGTGAACAAGCTGCCTAAGAAGGAGGAGAAGAAGCCTGAAGAGGAAGTCTCCGGTGTAAACGAGGGCTAACCTCTGAGGGTGTGTCAAAACTGAACCGGTCTGTCAAATCGTCAACTGTAGGGGGAGGGGTTGCCTGCCCTTACCAACGGTCACGACCTTGGGAGTAATACACAAACAAGCTGTTTGGAGTAGGCGAACCTCGTCTCTACCGATGAAATGATAGCATTATAAACGTTTTGGCACATCCCTAAAAAAAAAGTTTCGGAATAGAGTTTTAATTGTTTTAAAAAAAGGAGGAAATATGAAAAACTTGATTATTAAGATTCTGGAGTGCATCATGCTGCTCCTCAGAGCCAAGAGAAGAAAGAATGAGAGAGATTAACCTGATTGTAGTCCACTGTTCCGCCACACGTGCGGACAGGGACTTTACTGAAAACGACTTGGAGGTGTGTCATCGGCATCGCGGATTCAATGGGGCGGGTTATCATTTCTATATCCGCAAGAATGGGGATATTAAGAATACGCGCCCCCTAGAGAAGCCGGGAGCACATGCGCTGGGCTACAATGCGTACAGCATCGGTATTTGTTATGAAGGCGGACTGGATGTCCGTTATCGTCCCGCAGATACGCGTACCGAATGGCAGAAACACTCTTTGAGGGTGCTTATCCGAACGTTGTTGATGGATTATCCCGGCTGCCGGGTGTGCGGACACCGGGATTTGAGTCCCGACCGCAACGGCGACGGACGCATCAGCCCCGAAGAGTGGGTGAAGGAATGTCCCTGTTTTGAGGTGACAAGTAAATTGTATGAGTAAAATATTTATATGATTTATCCGTAGATAAATGAAAATCCCTTCCCTTTGTGTTAAATAATTAACATTTTGGGGAAGGGATTTCTAGTTGTCTATTATGTAACTAAAAAATGAAGTATTATTTATTTACTTTTTTCATCGTATCCGTAACCGTAGCCATAGGTTCTACCATAGCCGTATTTGCCATACGTGCCGTATCCGTACTTTCCGGTTTTGATGTTTACATCATTGATGATGGTGCACAGGTTGGGCAACTTCTTATGGTCTCTCAGTTCGTTGATGAACAGATAGCCTGCTTTGGGTGTATAACCGGCACGGCATACGTAAATACTCATGTCTGCCACGCGCGAAATCAGTTGGGTGTCGGTCACCATACCGATGGGAGCGGTATCGAGTATCACATAGTCGAATTCCTTTTTCAACCGGTCGACAGCCTGTACCAGCGAGTCGCGTGCCACCAGTTCGGTCGGGTTGGGAGGGATGGCACCGCCGGGCAGGATGTACAGGTTGGGGGTGACATTGGACTGTTGCAGCAACGACATCAGGTCGGTGTGTTCCGGGTCGGCAAGGTAACGGGTGATACCGTCTTCCTTATGCGACATCTGGAAGGCTTTGTTCAGTCCCGGCTTGCGGATATCCAGCCCCACGATGACCACTTTCTTGCCCAGCAGGGCAAAGCTGATGGCAAGGTTGGCAGCCACAAATGATTTTCCTTCGCCACTGGTGGTAGAAGTGATTAACACCACCTTCTGATTGCTGCCCAACATATACTGCACGTTGGTACGGACATTGCGGAAGGTTTCGGCCATCATATCGTTCTGATTTTCGCGTACCACCACCGAACCTTCTTTCGGCATATTGTCTGATGCGGGAATATCGCCGATGATGGGTACGGTAGTCAGTTTCTCTACGTCCGAACGGTCTTCTATCTTGTATCTCAGCAGTTCGATGATATAAATGATGCCCACCGGGATGGCGATTCCCAAGACGAAGGCAATCAGGTAGATGAGTTTGCCTTTGGGAGAGACGGGGAACAGCCCTGCCTGTGCTTCGTCCACGATACGGGCGTTGTTGGCGGTAGAAGCCAGCGTAATGGCGTTCTCTTCGCGTTTCTGCAACAGCATGAGGTACAGTCCCGCCTTGATTCCCTGTTGGCGCGAGATGCTCACCAACTGGCGTTCCTGACCCGGTGCGCTGGTGATTCGTCCGGCGTATTTTCCTGCCTGGCGTTCAAGGTCGGCTTTGGTAATCATCAATCCTTTCTGCACACTCAGGATGGTGGTCTGCACGTTGCTGCGCATGGCACGGATGCTGGCGTCCAGGTTCACCACCACGGGGTTGCTTTCCGATGAGGTGCGGAGGAGACGTTTGCGCTCCAGCAGCATTTCGTTGTAGCGGTTGATGAGTTCGGTCAGGCCGGTGTCTGTCAGACCCACGTTGACCGGCAATACCTCGTAGGCATGGTCGGGGTTATTGGCATACTCTGACAGGAATTGCACCAGACGGAGCTGGGTGCTGTTTTCGGCACGTTTCTTTTCGTATTCGGAGTTTTCGCTGAGTGCCAGTTGAGCGTCACTCTTCAGGTCGGTCAGTCCGGCATCTCGCTTGAAGGTTTCCAGCTCTTTTTCGGTGGTTCCCAGCTCTCCGTTGATGATTTTGATACGCTCGTCGATGAATTCGGCAGTCTTGCTTGCCACTTCGTTCTTATCGTCGTTGGCATCACGGTTATAGATTTCTATCAGCTTGTTGATGAAGTCTACGCCGCGTTGGGGACTGGTATTCTGTAAAGTGATTTGGGCAATGGTTGTGGTCTTGGAGGTCGGTTCCACGGAAAGCGCATTGGCATATCCGTTTGCCATGATGCGCGGAGCTGCCACGGTGACGGTGATTTCCTGTTCCTTTTCAACGATTGCCGAGTCGCCGGGAGTAAAGCTGAACGTACCGTAAGGGGTAGTGAGCAGGGCAGGAAGTTTGTTGAAATCCTGTTTGAATTCCTGTTCGTCTATTTCCGTGCTGACACTCAGCTTTCCTCCGGGTTTCAGTACCACTTCAAGCACTGCTGCGCCATTGGGCAGTTTTTCTGCCTCTTCGGGGGTGAGCCACACTTTTACCGGTGTGTCTTTGTAAAGCTCTACAGGGCGGAGGTTCTCACGGGTTCTGTAGTTGATATACAGGTCCAGTTCCTCCACTACTTTTTTCAGCAGGGTGCGTGAGTGCAGCACTTCCACTTCATTGTCGAAGTTGTTGGTAGACGAGTAAAAACCGAGATCTTCCAAATCGGCCAGTCCGGTGCTGACACTGTTGTTTTTCTTGTTGTCTTTGATAATGACAGAGCCGGTAATGCTGTACACCGGTGTGGTGTAGTGCAGATAAATCCATCCTCCTATCAGGCATACCACAATACTGGCAACAAACCATTTCCAGTGGATGAGGTATTTGAAGAAGAGGGCTTTGTAGTCTACCTGTTCTTCTTGTTCGGTATAAAGTTCGTCGTATAAATTTTCTTTCATAATGAAATCGGGTTGTTTTATCGGGAAATAGTAACAATAAGGCTGGCAAGCGACACGAGTGTACCCACTACGGAGAACCAGATGGTGGTACTGTTACTGATGCCGGCGTTTTTGGCCTTGGTCTTATTGGGAGTGACGTAAATCACATCGTTCTGCTGCAAGTAATAATAAGGAGACAGTATAATGCTTGCGTCGTTCAGGTTCAGGGGGATGATTTCACGGTGTCCCTGTGCATCTTCACGGATGAGTTTCACGTTATCGCGTTGTCCGTAAATGGTCATATCGCCTGCCATGGCGAGTGCCTCAAACAGGTTTACTTTCTCGTTGCTGATAACGAAGCTGCCGGGGTTGGTCACTTCTCCCATGACGGAAATTTTATAGTTGGCCATGCGTACATTGACGATGGGCACCTCCGTGATGTAGGTTTTCAGTTTCTCTCTGATGAGGTTCTCGGCTTCGCTTTTGGTCAGTCCGCCGATGTGCAGGATGCCCAGTACGGGGAAGTCGATATTGCCTTTGTTGTCTACCAGATATTGCTGCAATACGGGCTGGTTTGTCAGGTTCTTGTTTTGATTACTGAGGGTAGTGGCTACGATCAGGTTGAATGGTGCTGCTGTTTCCGGATCCGTAGTATTGACTGTGATGGTCAGCAAGTCCTTGGGCATGATGCGGGCATCATAGAGGGGGGATTCTGGCCGGAAGTGTCCAGATACTCGGATGCTTGCAAGTATGGAACTTGTTTGTAGGCGGAACAGCTTGCCAATACGAGGGCAAGAAGAACCAGCAAGGCATAATTCGTTTTTTTCATTTGTCTATTCGTTTTTTTATATTTTGTCTTTTGGTTAATAAGCTTGTTTGTCTTTGTGAAGCGCATTTGCCACGGTTTTATAGATGATGTAGAGGTCGAGCATGAATGTCCAGTGTTCCATGTACCAGATGTCTGCTTTTACACGTCCTTCCATTTGACTCAGTTCGCGGGTCTCCCCACGGAAACCTGTCACTTGTGCCCAGCCTGTGATGCCCGGTTTGATAAAGTGGCGCACCATATATTTATTGATAAGCTGCGAGTATTCTGCCGTATGTTTCAGCATGTGGGGGCGGGGACCGACAATGGACATATCGCCCAGCAGCACGTTGATGAATTGGGGAAGCTCGTCAATGTTGGTCTTGCGCATAAAGTTGCCGAACTTTGTCTTGCGGGGGTCGTTTAGCGTAGCCTGTATCTTGTCCGCATCTTTGTTCACTTTCATCGAACGGAATTTGTAACACCAGAATTCTTTTGCCGTTCAGTCCGTTTCTTTTTGTTTGAAGAAGATGGGTCCCGGCGAGGTAATCTTAATCACTGCACTGACTATCAGGAAAATGACAGGGAACAGGGTGCAGAGGAATAAGAGTGAGAAAAAGAAGTCGAAGGTGCGCTTTATCAGCCTGTTTTCAAAACTGCTGAGAGGCTCTTCGTGCAACCGCAGGATAGGCACACTGCCTATCAGACCGAAGCTCATGCGGTGGTGAAGGTAGTTGCGCACATTGGGCACACTGTAGAAATGTACCAGATTGTTTTCGCAATAATTGATGACCGGCAGAATGCAATTGCCCATCGAGGATGGAAGACTGCAATAAAGCTGCTCCACATGATGCTGTTTCAAGTAGTCGATGGTTTCTTCGGGCTTGCCCAGATAAGGACAGGAGGCCGGGAAATTTTCGTTGGGTACGGAATCGAAATAACCGATTACACGATATCCGCTGGTGGGGTCGTTGGTCATCTCATGATAAAGTTCCGTCATATTTTCTGTACTTCCCATATAGACTGCCGTGCGTGAGTTGCCTCCGCGTTTTCTGTATATTTTGACGCAGGAACGGAAAGTCAGCCGGTAGCAAATGAGACAAAGGGTGAACAACAGATAAAAAAAGGATAAAAAAAAGAATGGGAGTATTGACCGAAATCTGCCAGCGTGAAAGTAGTCATGGATCGCAATATGAAATAAAACATATTGAGCAGGCTGTGTTGCACAACCTGGTCGGCACGTACGCCGCGACGGTGCAGGATGATGCCTCTCGAAATAGTGCAGGCAAAATAGCACAAACTGAAAAGAACCAAAATCTGAGGCAATGTTCCGTCAAATACTTTTTGTTCTGAATGTGTCGTCCATATGAAGTACAATGAGACGAAAAGGATATTCAGAATAGCTAAATCCCCAATAATGACTGCCGATTTTAAGGCTTTGTTAAATCTTTGAATCTGTATCATAATTTCACTCTTTTAAAATCCTTTTCCGTAATGTTTCTTGAAGGTCGTTCGGGTGGCTTTTACATGATGTTAGATAATAGTTTTTGTCGAAAGATGCCTCGGAGATTCTGACTTTACCGTTGGTATAACTTTCTTTACGGGGGCAAAATTACATTATTAATAATACAATAATCAAATTTTTGATTTAGTTTTTTTATATAAATGTTAATGTTTGGATAATATTAAAAAATATTCTTTAGTACTTGAAAAATATAGAAAAAGTCTTGTATTATAAAAGAGAACGGTGTTTTTATTTCATCGAAATTCAATTTATTCATGAATAAACGCTTGGAAGGCATTTGCTTTTTTACTTATCTTTGCAATTAGAAACTAACCATATAAAAACATGTTAATAGACCTATTAAAATCCTCTTATTTTTCGCTCTTTCTCATTGTGGCTTTAGGCTTCATGTTGGGAAGAATCAAGATTAAAGGGCTTTCGCTGGATGTGTCGGCCGTTATTTTCATCGCGTTGTTGTTCGGACATTTCGGTGTGATTATTCCCAAGGAGTTAGGAAACTTCGGTCTGGTGTTGTTTATCTTTACGATTGGTATACAGGCAGGCCCGGGATTTTTCGATTCTTTCAGGAGTAAGGGAAAGACACTGATTATCCTGACCGTACTCATTATTCTGTCGGCCGGACTGACGGCAGTGGGACTGAAATATGCCTTCGACATCGATACGCCCAGTGTCGTGGGCCTGATAGCGGGGGCATTGACCAGTACTCCGGGACTTGCGGTGGCTATCGACAGTACAAATTCGCCTTTGGCTTCCATTGCCTATGGTATCGCTTACCCGTTTGGTGTCATCGGTGTGATTTTGTTTGTGAAGCTGTTGCCGAAGATTATGCATGTGGATTTGGACAAGGAGGCGCGCAGGCTGGAAGCGGAGCGTCGCGGCAGTTTCCCCGAGCTGGGTACTTGCATCTTCCGTGTGACAAACCGTGCCGTATTCGGACGTACGCTGGCACAGATCAATGCGCGTGCCATGACAGGGGCAGTGGTGTCACGTGTGAAGCATGAAGAAAAAATTCTGATGCCGACAGCCGGAACGCTGTTGCAGGAAGGAGATTATGTGCAGGCGGTGGGCAGCGAAGAGTCGTTGCAGCAGTTTGCGGTGCTGGTGGGCGAACGCCGGGAGGGGAGTTGCCGCTGGACCATACACAAGAGATAGAGTCATTGTTACTGACTAAGAAAGATATGATAAACAAGCAGTTGGGCGATTTGAACCTGCAACGAAATTTCAGTTGTACGGTAACTCGTATTCGCCGAAGCGGTATCGATCTTTCTCCGTCGCCCGAACTGGAACTGAAGTTTGGTGACAAACTGATGGTGGTAGGCGAGAAGGAAGGACTGAGAGGCGTGGCACGCTTGCTGGGTAACAATGCCAAGCAGCTGTCCGATACGGACTTTTTCCCTATTGCCATGGGTATCGTGCTGGGCGTGTTGTTCGGCAAACTGAATCTTTCTTTCCCCGGCGGGCTTTCTTTTTCTCCGGGATTGACGGGAGGCGTGTTGATGGTGGCATTGGTGCTGAGTGCCGTAGGTAAGACAGGACCTGTCTTGTGGTCTATGTCCGGACCTGCCAACCAGTTATTGCGCCAATTGGGTTTACTGCTGTTCCTGGCAGAAGTGGGAACATCGGCAGGAAAGAACCTCGTGGCTACGTTTGAAGAAAGCGGTATGCTGCTGTTCGGAGTGGGAGCAGCCATTACCCTTGTACCTATGTTGGTAGCCGTTTTGGTGGGACGACTGGTGTTTAACATCAGTCTGCTGGACTTGTTGGGTACCATTACGGGCGGTATGACGAGTACACCGGGACTTGCCGCCGCCGATTCGATGGTGGACAGCAATATTCCGAGTGTGGCATACGCTACGGTATATCCGATTGCCATGGTGGTGCTGATACTCTTTATCCAGATTATCGCTTCTGCGGTATACTAGGAGATAAATAAAAATAAGATATGAAGGTTTTTTTTACGTTATTGTTTGTCTGGCTCCTCGGAAGTACGGCCTTGTGGGGACAGCCTGCCGATGTGGTATGGAACAGTCAGAGCCGGAATTCATCCGGCTCCATGCCTTGCGGCGGAGGAGATATCGGTATGAATGTGTGGGTAGAGGATGATGATGTCTTCTTCTATTTGTGTCGCAGCGGTTCGTTTGATGAGAACAACACGCTGCTGAAGCAGGGACGTTTCCGTATCCGGCTTACCCCCAATCCGTTTGCCGGCAGGAGTGATTTCCGCCAGACGCTTCATCTGAAAGACGGATATGTGTCCGTCACTACTCCGGTGGGGCAGATGCATATTTGGGCGGATGTGTTCCATCCTGTGGTGCATGTGGAGGTGGAAACCAAGGAAGTGACCTCCATGCGTGTCAGTTATGAAAGTTGGAGAACGGCAGACCGGGTGATGAGTCGCGAGGAAGGACTACAATGTTCTTATGCGGGAGAGTGGCCCGGAACGGTGGTCACCGCACACGATTCCATCCTGGTAGGAGAAGAGAACCTGACTTTTTTTTCATCGAAATGCCTCGCATACCATTGTCGATGCTGTCATAAAGCAGCAAGGCCTGGAAAGCGAGGCTTCTCATTTATATAATCCGTTGAGAAATCTGATATTCGGAGGCCGCATTGCGGGTGATTTGATATTCAGCGGCACACGCCGGGGGCATTACTGCGGAACGGAGTATGAGGCATGGACATATAAAAGCAGGAAACCCGCCAACAGACAGTCTTTCAGAATCACCTTGCATGCGGTACAGACTCCTGTTGTGTCCGATTGGGAAGCCGGACTGGAGAAAACGGAAAAGGAACTGCATGCGGCAAAGGACAAAGAGGCGAGCCGCCGATGGTGGAATGAGTTCTGGCAGCGCAGTTTCGTGCGGGCGGAAGGAGAAGCGGCTCGTGCGGCACGCAACTATGATTTGTATCGCTATATGGCAGCTTGTAATGCATTCGGACAATGGCCGGCGAAGCCCGACGGAGGGCTGTTTACGTTCGATCCTTCGACAACGGGAGGTGAATCGCAACTCACACCCGACTACCGAAGGGGAGGGGCGGGTACGCTGACGGCACACAGGATGGCACTGGTATATTGGCCCGATGCTGAAAAACGGAGATACCGACCTGATGAAGCCCCTGTTTGAGTGTTATCGCCTTCTGCTGCCCACGGCGCAACTCCGTTCGCAGGTGTATTGGGGATATTCCGGGGCTTGTTTCAGTGAAGAGACGGAAAACTTCGGCTTGGTGAATCCGACGGCGTACGGACTGAACCGTCCCGAAGGCTTTGATAAAGGGAGGGAATATCATCCTTCTTCGGAGTATGAATGGGACGGTGTGCTGGAGACGTGCCGCATGGTGCTGGATGCTGTAAGCTATGACAGTATGGACATCAGCCGCTACATTCCCCTGATAGAGAGTTCGCTGAATTTCTTTGATGTCTATTATCGCGGCACGGCTGCCCGCCGGGGATACAGCGATTTGGACGGAAAAGGCAAGCTGGTTCTGTATCCGGCTTCGGCAGGGGCAACCTATAAGATGGCATATAATCCGTCGTCGACCATTGCTGCACTCCGTTCGGTGCTGGAGGCCTACGGACGTAAACCCGATATGCTGGCGCGTATTCCTTCCATTCCTTTGCGGACGGAGGAGGGAAAAGAGAGGATTCTTCCGGCTGAGGTGTGGGAACGGACAGGTGAGGCAGGTATGCCCCAGTTGCTCCCTGTCTTTCCGTGGAGAATATACGGAGTGGGCAGGGAGGGACTGGAAACAGCCCGTAACACGTATCTGTTTGACAGGGATGTGCAGAAGTGTCGTGCGCAGACCGGGGAGAAGCTGGACAATGTGTGGGCTGCCTGCCTGGGACTGACGGAGCAGGCGTCCGAGCTGACTCTGAAAAGACTCTCCGACGGTCCTTATCGTTTCCCGGCTTTCCGACAGACTAATGACGCGTGGACGCCTGATTTGAATGAAGGGAATGCCGGTATGATGGGGATGCAGGAGATGCTGTTGCAGGAGGTGAATGGAAAGATTTTGCTTTTTCCGGCATGGCCTCGCGGATGGGATGTGCACTTCAAACTGCATGCTCCGGGGCAGAACCACCGTGGAAGCGGAATGGAGAGGGGAAAAACTGGTGAAGCTGACGGTGACTCCCAAAGAGCGGGAAAAAAGATGTGGTAAACTGTTTGTAAAGCAGCATAAAAATGAAAGAAGGATGGCTTATTGCCATCCTCCTCCCAAAGCTTTATATAGTCTCACCATGGTGATTTGTTTGTCTCTGACGGCATTGCTCAAGCCAATCTGTGCGTCAAAATAGCTACGCTGCGCATCGAGCACATCCAGATAGCCGATTACTCCGTTGATATATTGTAATTGCGCCAGTTCCATGTTTGTTTTGGAAGAGCGTTCCAACTGCAACCGTGATTCATAGATTTCCTTTATCTTGTTGAAGTCGACAATCGCATTACGGGCATCCTTGAAAGCAGTCAGTACGGATTTCTCATAATTGTAACACTCTTGTTCATAAGCGGCCTTTTTAGCCTTTACGATGGCGCGGTTCTTACCCATGGCAAAGATGGGACCGAGCAGATTGGCACTCAGGTAGTGGATGGGTGATTTCAGCAAGTCGGACATCTCTCCGCTTTCCAGCCCGTATTGAGCAGTGAGCGACAATTTCGGAAACATATTGGTATAGGCGATGCCTACAGCGGCATTGGCGGCTATCAGCCTTTGCTCTGCCTGACGCACATCGGGACGGCGTTCCAGCAAAGTGGACGGTAATCCGATGGGAAGACTTTCAGGCAACTTCACTTCATCGGGCATGATGGAACGTTCTATCTGTTTGGGATATTCGCCTGCCAGAAAAGCAATGTCGTTTTCCTTGATGGAGATTTTGCGTTCCAGGTCGGGGACCAATGTGGCAGTACGGGCATATTCCACCTGTGCCTGCTGGTAGGACGTTTCGGAAGTGAGACCGCCTTCAAAACGGATTTTGGCGAGGCGGACACCTTCTTCACGCGCATTTAAGGTTTGCTTGACAATAGCCAGCTCATTATCGAGTGCCACCAGTTCGAAGTAAGCCTGAGCTACTTCTGCTCCTATCAGGCTCATCTTCAGTGCACGCTGTGCCTCTATGCTTCCCAAAAAGTCAGCCATACTTTTTGTCTTTTGCCCAGCGGAGGTTACCCCACAAGTCCACTTCCCAGCTGACAGTGGCTTTGGCTCCTGTCTCGGGATCGTTGCTGTATTTGTCGCCTCCATAATTGGAAGCCTCCTTCTGAGTGTACACGCTTCCGTTCAGTTGCGGAAAGAGATTGGCAAAGTCAATTCGTTTCATGGCAGCCAATTCTTTTGACACGGGCGGCAGCCATCTTGATATCTTTGTTGTGCTCCAGTGTCTTGTCTATCAGATTTTGGAGTGTGGTATCGGTATAGATTTCCCACCACTGCATTTCGGCAATGGTGAGCGTATCTTGTTGGGTAGAGTCCAGTTGCTCCGGCAAGTTCAGTTCGGGACGCGTATAGTGTTTCCCTATCTGGCAGGAACTGAATGTGAGTGTTGCCGCAGTTATATATAATAATGTAGATTTCAATTTCATAACTCTTCAATTATTAGCGTTTCATTTTTGCTTTCATCTTATAAATCAGGACAAAGAAGAACGGTACCAGCAAGATACCCACTGTTACGGCGCAAATCATTCCGAAGAATACACCCGTACCGATGGCTTGGCGGCTGGCAGAACCCTGGACCGCTGGCGATAACCATAGGTAACATACCTAAGATGAATGCCAATGAAGTCATCAGGATAGGGCGGAAACGGAGTTCGGAAGCATGCATGGCTGCCTGAACCACATCAACGCCGCGGTCTACTTGTTCTTTGGCAAACTCTACAATAAGAATTGCATTTTTGGCGGCTAGTCCTACCAGCATCACCAATCCGATCTGGAAATAGACATCATTCTCCAGTCCGCATCCCCATACGCCGAGGTAAGCGCCCAAGGCAGCTACCGGAAGGGAGAGTAATACTGCAACCGGTACCATCCAGCTTTCGTATAGGGCGGCAAGGAACAGGAATACGAACATGAATACCAGTGTCAGTACCAGACCTGTTTGCCCGCCTGCTTGTTTTTCCTGGAAGGATAGTCCGCTCCATTCTACACCGATATTTTCCGGTAGGTGTTCGCGGGCTATTTGTTCGATGATTTCCATAGCCTGTCCTGAACTGTATCCGTCGGCAGCCTGGCCCTGAATCACGGCACTGTTGAACATATTGAAACGCTTGATGCTGCCCGGACCAGTGGTATAACGAAGTGGTACCCAGCGAGGTGAGCGGTATCATGGCATTGTCTGTACCCCGTACAAAAACAGGTTGATATTCTCCTTATGTTCCCGGTAGGGAGCTTCTGCCTGGATGTACACACGGTAGATACGGTTGAACATGTTAAAGTCATTGACGTATACAGAACCTGTGTATGCCTTCATGGTGGAGAATACATCTGCCAATGGCACACCCGAAAATTTCACTTTATCACGGTCTACATCGAAGTAGAGTTGGGGAATATCTGCTTGGAGGGCAGATGACAATCCCGACAGTTCTTTGCGCTTGGAAGCGTAGTACATCAGCGTATCCGCCGCATTTACCAGATTTTCGAAGGTTGCTTCTCCGCGGGCTTCAAGCTGCATCTCGAAACCGCCCGAGCTACCCAGACCGGGAATCACCGGAGGAGTGGAGAGGTAAACCTTGCACTCGGGATACTCGTTCAGGCTTTTCTTGACTTGTGCCATGACTTCGTCAATGGTCTGCTCGCCGCGTTCTTCCCACGGTTTCAGGATGACTGTGAGTTCGCTGCGTGCCTGGCTGCTTCCCACACGGGGACTGCTTCCTGCCACACTCTGCACATATTCTACGGCAGGTTGTTGCATCAGGTAGTCTACAGCACGTTCCGTTACGATGCGGGTGCGCTCCAGTGTAGCTCCTTCGGGTAATTCCAACTCTATCTTAAAATATCCCTGATCCTCGATGGGGAGGAAGCTGGTGGGGATGATGCGGTGGATGAGCAGGATGGCGATGAGTACAACACCAAAACTGCTGAGTACCCGGCGCGGATGCTTCACAAGGCGTGAAATGATTTTCACATATTTATGGTTGCCGACAGCCAGCCAGTGGTTGATGCGGCGGAACACGACATTCGGTTTCTTGTTGGGGTCCTTAGCCTTCATGATGAGCGAACACATCACCGGGCTCAGGGTCAGCGCCACTACGGTAGAGAGCAATACGGACACAACGATGGTCACGGTGAACTGGCGGTAGAGCTGTCCGGTGATACCTCCCAAGAAGCTGACCGGGACGAATACCGCAGCCAATACCAGTGAAGTGGCGATGATGGCGCCTGTCAGTCCTTCCATTGCTTTCTTGGTGGCCTCATAGGGAGACAGGTGCTCTTCTTCCATGATGCGTTCCACGTTTTCCACCACCACGATGGCGTCGTCTACCACAATACCGATGGCAAGTACCAGCCCCAGCAAAGTAAGTATGTTCAGCGAGAAGCCAAAGATCAGCATAAAGCCGAAAGTACCGATCAGGCGAGATAGGCACGGCAACCAGCGGGATGACTGTTGCACGCCAGTTCTGCAAAGAGAGGAATACCACGGCGATAACCAGTATCAGGGCCTCGAACAAGGTCTTGTATACCTCGTGGATAGACTCTGAAATATAGGTGGTCATATCGAAAGGAATTTCATAGCTCATCCCTTCGGGGAAGTTGCTGCTGATTTCTTCCATTGCCTCTTTTACTTTCTGGGCTACTTCCATGGCATTGGCTCCCGGCAGCATATAGATGCCCAATACGGCAGCATTTCCATTGTTGATGGCACTTTCCGTGTTGTAGGACTGTGCTTCGAGTGAGATGCGGGCCACATCACGTAAACGGATGATGGAACCATCGGCATTGGCACGGACTACGATTTCCTCAAACTGGCTGACGGTGGACAGACGACCTTGTGTGGTGATGGGGATGGTAACATCCAAGCCTTGCACAGGCTGTTGTCCCAATACACCGGCTGCTGATTCCCGATTTTGGTCTTTCAGTGCATTCTGCAGATCGGCTACGGTCAGACCGAAATTGGCCAGTTTGTCGGGCTGTACCCAAATTTGCATGGCGTAATATCGGCTTCCGATGTTTGAAACACGTCCTACGCCAGGGATACGGCGGATTAGGTCCAGTACATTCAGAGTAGCAAAGTTACTCAGGTAGATTTCGTCAAACTTAGGGTCGGTCGAGGTGAGGCAGATGGTCATCAACTGGCTGGCTGCCTGTTTTTCCACCGAGATACCGTTTTGAATCACTTCGGCAGGAAGGCGCGATTCGGCCAGCTTGATACGATTCTGGATTTCTACGGCTGCCAAGTCGGGATCGGCTGAGATATCGAAAGTGACGGTAGCCGAGAAACCTCCCGAGTTAGAACTGTTTGACTCCATGTAAAGCATGCCCGGGGTACCGTTCAGCTCCTGTTCGATGGGAGTGGCAACCGCCTGCGATACGGTCAGGGCGCTTGCACCCGGATAAGAGGCGCTGATTTTGACCACCGGCGGAGTGATTTGCGGGTATTGGTCGATGGGGAGCATCGTAAGTCCGATGATACCCACGATGACAATCAATATAGAGATGACAGCCGAGAATACGGGTCTGTCTATAAAGAAACTTACTTTCATAATGTTTTTTTATTTGGAATGTGTAACTTCCCTTCTTTTACAGGGTTTCTTCCGGCTTTTTGTCTTCTGCGGCATCACTGACTTTGACTTTCATGCCCGGATTTAATTTGTGGTATCCTTCGGTAACAATCATTTCCCCGGCAGCGATACCTCTTTCTACCACTACATTGTTTTGGAATTCGGGGCCGAGTTCGACAAAACGTCTCTCTACAGTGGAGTCTTTGCGCATGACATAAATATAGGCTCCGCCTTTTTCGATAATAACAGATTTCAGAGGAACGACATCGGCATTTTCTCTTACGTCAAGCAGAAGTTTTACTTTGGTAAACTGTCCCGGAAGCAGTACACGTTCGGGGTTGGGCATCTCGGCACGAACGGAGAATGTACCGGTACGGGGGTCTACCTGCGGTTCGGCAAAGTCTACCAGTCCCTTGAAAGGATAGACGGTGTTGTCGGCCAGTGTGATAGTGATATTGGGCTGCCATGAACGGGTAGAGTCTTTACGGCCGAGCTCTACGTTGCGCTCTTTACTCTTCAGATAGTCGAGAGCGGTCATGCTGAAATCCACAAGTACTGTGTCACTCTTTACGACAGTGGCCAAAAGAGATTTGGCACCCGGACCGACCAGTGTTCCGAGGTCGACATGGCGTTCACTGATGTGACCTGCCAGCGGAGAACGGACGATGGTATAGCCTAACTCCTGCTCGGCTTGGTCGAGGTCTGCCTGACTCATGGCAACAGAGGCTTCGGCCGTTTCAAAAGCAGCGATGGCATTATCCAAATCCAACTGGCTGGCAGCGTTCTGCTCATATAGCGGGCGGATACGCTCCAAGTCACGTTTGGCTTTCAATGCCTGTGCTTCATCCTTCTTCAACTGAGCACGTGCTTTGTCGGCTTTGGCACGATATTGTTCCTGATTAATTACAAAAAGTACTTGATTTTTTGTGACATAAGTTCCTTCGGCAAAAAGCATCTGTTCGAGGTAACCTTCTACACGGGCACGTACTTCGACAAACTGTTGGGCACGTATACGACCTACATACTCACCATAGATTTCAACGTCTTCACGTGTGACCGGTTCTATGGCTACTACCGGGGTTTCCTGTTGGTGCGCCGGCCGACGCGATACTATAAAATAAATACCTAATACTAGTCCAATACCTATGACTGCAATTGCTGTTCTCTTTTTTTTCAGCTTGATTTCTTTGTGTGTAAAAAAATGTCTCATACCTTAATTTGTTAATGTTAAGATGCCACAAACAGAACTACAAGCAGCGTGCCACGGGACTACTCAGTATTTTTCTTTATTCATAATCAGAGGTTTAGGCATTGAACAGCCGATGAATAAAATGTGGAATTGGTGCTACATGTGTAGAAAAAATCCACAATCGTCCTGTCATTCAAATAAAGAAAATCTAGTCTTGCTTTTGTGGTAAACTTAATTTCGCTGCAAAATTAATAAAATGATTGCTAATATGAAATATCTTGAGCTAGTTTGTGTGAGTAAAGAAGAGATGGCCTGTCTCTTCCATCAAATGTCGGATAGCCGCAATGGGGTGATAAAGAAGCATGCGGGGACCTGCATAACGCATTACGCTTTGCATTCGTTGTCGCATTTCGGGCTTGTAGCAGTGGACGGTGCATAAACGGCAGGTGGATTTTTTTTCTCCGAAAGGACAATGCTCCAGACGGGCATGGGCATATTTTAGTAAATCCTGACAAGCGGGGCACAACTCCCGGTTTCTTTCCTTCCTTTTGCAATAGAGGCGAATCATCAGTTCTACTATTTTCTTTTCGCGGGTGATGCGGCTCTTGATATGTGTCATGTAATTGAGGTTGTCTGTTTAAATGTGGTTACAAAAATACATATAATTGTGGAATATCATCTATCTTTACACACGATTTACAATACTTATACTTTATGGCAACTTCTAAAGAGATGACATCAGGGCGGCCGTTTCCTTTGATTTTTAATTTTGCACTGCCGTTATTATTGGGAAATTTGCTTCAGCAGACTTATTCATTGGTGGATGCTGCGATTGTCGGACAGTTTTTGGGTATAAATGATTTGGCTGCTGTGGGAGCCGGTACTTCGGTGGTTTTTCTGATTCTTGGCTTTTTGCAACGGCTGCTGTGGGGGATTCGGCATTCCGGTGGCACAGAAGTTCGGTGCGAGGGATTACGGCACGATGCGGCGGCTGGTGTCGGTCAGTCTGCAACTAGCCGTAGTAATGTCGGTTGTGATAGCGATTGTTACCAGTCTATTCTGTGCAGATATTCTGAAGGTGATGCGTACCCCTGAAACAATTTTCCGAAATGCGTATTATTATCTGCTTGTGACTTTTATAGGAGTGCCCTGCACGTTCTTTTATAATTTATTATCCAGTATTATCAGGGCATTGGGCGATAGTAAAACACCTTTTTGGTTTCTGTTGTTTTCCACAGTACTGAATGTGTTGCTTGATTTGTTTTGTATCCTTGTTTTGGATTGGGGAGTAACAGGTGCTGCCATTGCTACGGTCATTTCACAAGGAGTGTCGGCGGGATTGTGTTACTTCTATATGATGCGTAAGTTTGAAATACTGAAAACTACTGTTGCTGAGCGTAAGTTTCAAACGTCACTGGCTCGTACCTTATTATATATCGGTGTGCCGATGGGGTTGCAGTTCTCCATAACCGCCATTGGCAGCATCATGCTGCAAAGCGCCAACAATGCATTAGGTACAGCATGTGTAGCGGCATTCACGGCAGCCATGCGTATCAAGATGTTCTTTATGTGTCCGTTTGAAAGTCTGGGTATCGCAATGGCAACGTATAGCGGGCAGAACTATGGGGCAGGAAAGCCTGAGCGAATCTGGGCGGGTATCAAGGCTAGCGGATGGATGATGTTGGTTTACTGCGCTTTTGTGTTTGTGGTACTCCTGTTGGGAGCAAAGACCTTTGCCTTGCTATTTGTAGAAGCATCCGAACTGGAGATTCTGAAAGATACAGAACTGTTTTTGCATATATCGGTAATCTTCTTTCCGGTATTGGGACTGCTTTGCATTCTGCGCTATACCATTCAGGGAGCCGGATACACTAATCTTGCCATGCTTTCGGGGGTATCGGAAATGATTGCCCGCACGTTGGTCAGTCTGTTTGCAGTACCGGCATGGGGATATTTTGCTGTTTGTTTCGGTGATCCGACTGCATGGGTTTTTGCCGACTTGTTCTTGATTCCTGCCTTTATCTATGTATATGGAAGAATCAAACGGATTGTTCCGCCTTCGGTTGGGGCAGCCACTGTTGCGTAAAGTCGGCTTTCACCTCGATAGTTACTTTTTCCTTGCTGACAGGATGGGTAAACTCCAGAGACTCTGCGTGCAGATAAAGTCTGTCGGCCTTGCTGCCGTAGAGTTCGTCGCCTTTGATAGGGCAGTGTAGTCCGAGGGAATGTGCCGAATGAACTCGCAGTTGGTGAGTGCGCCCGGTGAGTGGGTAAAAGGCGACAAGTGTTTGCGATTCTGTTCGGGCAAGCACCCGGTAACGTGTGATGGCAGGCTTTCCATGTTCTTTATCCACTATTTGACGGGGACGATCTAAAGGATTTAGGCATAAGGGAAGATCAATCGTTCCTTCCTCATTAGACACTATGCCTTCCAGAAGAGCGGTATAGCGTTTTTTGATACTGCGGTTGCTGAACTGGGCTTGCAGATTTTGATGTACCTCTTTCGTCTTGGCAATGAGCAGAAGACCGGAGGTGGCCATGTCCAAGCGATGGACTACCAACGGACCGGTGGCATCCGGGTACAGGTGGCGTATGCGACTGTAAACGGAATCGGCTGTTTCTTTTCCGGGCACGGATAACATACCCGCAGGCTTATTGACTATCAATAGATAATCGTCTTCATAGATTATATCGAGCACCGTTGTCCGGTGATTGTCTTCCAGCAATGGATTTTCTTCTACTTCCAGCCCTTGAAGCATGTGACCCAGGATGGGTTCACACTTTCCTTTGCAAGCCGGATAATAGTGACCGTGATGCCGTATCTCCGCTTTTGGGGAATCGCCCCACCAAAATTCTGCCATAGCCACAGGGCGGTAATGGTGGAAATAGGCGTATTGCAATAGCTTAGGAGCGGCACATTCGCCGGCGCCTGCTGGGGGAATCTTATGGACGGTGTGCGCAAAGATGCTGCACAGATCTTTCACTTCTCCGCGGGCGTTTAGCAAGCGGAATTGTTCAAACAATTGCTGTTGCAAAGTGGCGGAACGGCTTTTGCGTTCATTCTTTAATGCTTCTATTTGAGAAACGTATGTGTCCGTTTCTTTTTGCAAGGAGGATAGGTGTTCTTTCAAACTACGTTCCAAACGCTTCAGTTCGGCCTTTTGAAACTGGCTTTCTCGGATCATGGCAGCCTGTTCGGATTCACTCAGTTGTTCCGTCTGACGGCGGCGGTCGCGCAGTTCTTTGGCAGCCTTCAGTTTGGCTTTGGCTTGTGAAAGGAGTTGGCTGCATCGTGCTGTTTCTTCTTCCAATGCTTGCCGGCATTTCTGATAAGAGGTATCCTCTTCCAGCTCACGTATGCGGTGGTTGATAACGGAGATATGTTCTTCTTCTTTCTTGAAGAATCCGTCCGGTTGGAGTAAATCGTAGATGGGAGGAACAAAATAAGGATGGATATTTTTTCCGGCCAGAATGCCTGAGAAAGCAGCCAGATAACCGATTTCGCCCTCTGTGGTTTGCACAATCAGTACGCCGAACATTTTGCCTTGCTGCAATTCATCTTGCCATTGAGCCTGATGCTGTAAATAGACTTGTACTTCATCAGCCGCCATCACACACAGGGGGTGAGGGGTGTAATGAAAAGGATAGGTAAACTTGTCCGGCAATGCAATGTGAGCAATGGAGCGGGTGAAATGATGCAGCATATCTGTATTTCGTTATTTTCTATTTTGGGTGCAAAGATGAGTATTTGTGTCGAGATAACAAAAATTAAATTGGAATAATCAATATGCATCCTTTCTTTGTTTATTTTTGTATTACCTGCTCGAGTGGGTAATGAAGTGATGTATAAAAGTTAAATAAAGATGAACAGAATGAGGAAATTATTGTGTCCGCAGTGCAAGATATCCGGTATGTATGTGAAGAATGCTACAGGGGAGAGATTGTTGGTTTATGTATCTGATAAAGGGGAGGTTATTCCTAAGTATGAGGATGTATCGACAGAAGGTTTTGATATGAATGAGGTGTTTTTGTTTGGGATGCTCTTGGAGTGGTGATCCACGCAAGTTGGTAAAAAGATAGTGGGATATGGAGATGAAAATTGTGTTTATAGGTAACAGCTATATGACTTATTGGCCGTTCGAAATGTATTTCTTTCACAGGAAGACATATACGGTACGAACATTTATGGCACGGGAACTGTTATAATATATGTAATAGTAAGCATAAAGTAGAGAGTGTTATGATGAATATATTGATAGTCAGTAATAATGATGCTTGTCGTAGCAGAATGGCTATGGAAATATTGACTTCTTTTGGAAGAGGAATGAAAGTCTTTACGGCAGGAGTGTTGCCGGGAAATGGTATTCCTGATACTGTTTTCAGTGTGATGGAACAAAATGGGTATCATTTGTCCCACAAAAAGCCTGTGGATGTGGAGCTGTATTGTCATCAGCCTTGGGATTATGTGGTAACACTTTGTCGGGAAGCGGAAGAAAGCAGGAAAGATTTTGATAATGTGGTGAGAAATTGGAAGCATTTTTTGTATAATGATCCTTTTCAAGCTTATTATAATGATGAGGACTTGGTGGAACAACAGGTGGCTGAAGTATATGATTTGATGCACAGACAACTGTATGAGTTCTACCGGGATGAACTGAGTGAGCAGCTTTTGCCGAGATGCCGGTGTGGAGCCAATACCTATTGCCGTTGTGAATAAGGACTATTCATGGTCTGCCGGTTGCCATTGATGAAGTTTCATGTTTACACAGCCGTTGGCTTTGAGAGTAACTCCTTCTTTCTCTAACAATGCTTTTTGTTCTTGCCATCCTGGAACCAATCTTCCTTGGCTGTTAACAACACGATGGCAGGGGAGGCACCATTCTTTGGGGGCATGAAACATGGCCCAACCTACCATGCGTGCATATTGGGGTTCTCCTGCCAGATAAGCGATTTGTCCGTAAGTCATGACATAGCCGACAGGAATCTCCTTGACAATGCTGTATATTATTTCATAAAATTGAATTCTATCCACTTTATTTTATTTTTAATGAAGAATGAAGACAAAGGTAGTGTTATTTTTACTATTTTTGTCCTTATGTTAAAGAATTAACCTTATAAATAAAGAATAATGGATAAAGTAATAATTAATTCGTATGAAGATTTTGAGAAATTAGTGGGACAGGAAATAGGTGTTTCTGACTATGTGGAAGTTTCTCAAGAACGTATTAACCTTTTTGCCGATGCAACATTGGATCATCAGTGGATTCACGTGGATACAGAACGTGCGAAGGTGGAAAGTCCTTATCATAGCACGATTGTACATGGTTATCTTACCCTTTCTTTGCTTCCGCACATGTGGAATCAGATTATAGAAGTGAATAATTTGAAGATGATGATTAACTATGGAATGGATAAGATGAAGTTTGGCCAGGCTGTCTTGTCGGGACAAAGTATTCGTATGAGAGCAAGCTTGCACTCTTTGCAGAACCTGCGTGGGGTAGCAAAAGCTGAAATCAAATTTACTATCGAGATTAAAGACCAGCCTAAAAAGGCATTGGAAGGTATTGCAATCTTTCTATATTATTTTAAGTAATCACGATTCTCAGGCATGGATTCATACGAATAAATTTACTTTTTTCGTATCATCCGTGCTTGAATAGTATTCATTAGTAAGTTGGATTTTGTTTTGGCACACTTTCCTGTCCAAAAACTTTTAGAATGCTTCTTTTTACTACTTGTAAACACATTCTATCCGATTTCCATCCGGGTCTAGTATTACACTTTCAAAATATCCGTCACCCGATGTTCGGGCCTCGCTTGCAATGATATATCCTTTGGTACGGAGTAATTCCGTGGTTTGGAGTACTTCTTCTTTGCTGTCGAAGGAAAAGGCAAAATGAGTTAGCCCTTGTCTGTTTTCCTCTATAGGGGCATGTTGGATATCTGTGCGGCTCATCAGCTCCAAAGTAGCACCTCCGTTAAAAGAAATAAAATAAGACTCGAATCCCTTTTGAGGATTAATATACTTTTCATTACTTTTCCCTTTAAAATAGGTGGTATAGAATGTTTTTAACTCTTCTAGCCTAAAGGTCCAGATAGCAAGATGATGTATGGTCATAATTAAATTAATATTATTGGATTATTTGTTTTATGGTTTCAAAGGTAATATAAATACTATAATAAGTTATCGTGTGGTGCCTGTTTTTTAGTTTATTCTTTCTATAAAACAGGATTAAACCGTGAGTATATTTAAGACTTTTCTTGTGTTCGTATACGCACTTTTAATATAATAATGTATATTCCATTTTCTTCCTGTTCTGTTGTTTTCAAAAAGTCTTTGTTCTGTGTTGTTGTAAATCAGCGTGTTACAAACAAGTTTCAAAAAAGTGTAAGAAAAATCAGATGATATGTTTGGCAGTTATGTTGAAACCGTGTACTTTTGCATCCGCAATCGAGAGAGATGCGGCACTGAAACAGTGTGTGACTGACTTGGTGAGACAAGCGTAGGAGAGTTTCTCCTTTATAAAGGATTCTGCACCCGATATCTTACCTTAGCCGGGCTAAAGGGAGCGAGAAGGGATAAGACCTTTTGGAGCATGCAACCAACCGCCTGAAAAAAAAGTTCAAAAAAACTTTCGAAAACATTTGGTGGTTAAAAATAAATCTCTTACCTTTGCACCCGCTTTTCAAACGAAAGCACATAAAGAAGAGTTCTTTGAAACGATTATAGATAAACAAACAAGTAGTACAAGTCTGCATGTTATATAATATATAATGTGTAGAGAAACAGAAACCGTCAATTATAGATTATTGATAGATTTGGTTCTTGAGCAGATTATCAACTTAAGTGTTGAAAAATAATATTTTTTACAATGAAGAGTTTGATCCTGGCTCAGGATGAACGATAGCTACAGGCTTAACACATGCAAGTCGAGGGGCAGCATGGTCTTAGCTTGCTAAGGCCGATGGCGACCGGCGCACGGGTGAGTAACGCGTATCCAACCTGCCTTACACTCTTGGACAGCCTTCTGAAAGGGAGATTAATACAAGATGTTATCATGAGTAAGCATTTTCGCATGATTAAAGGTTTACCGGTGTAAGATGGGGATGCGTTCCATTAGATAGTAGGCGGGGTAACGGCCCACCTAGTCTTCGATGGATAGGGGTTCTGAGAGGAAGGTCCCCCACATTGGAACTGAGACACGGTCCAAACTCCTACGGGAGGCAGCAGTGAGGAATATTGGTCAATGGACGAGAGTCTGAACCAGCCAAGTAGCGTGAAGGATGAAGGTTCTATGGATTGTAAACTTCTTTTATACGGGAATAAACGAATCCACGTGTGGATTTTTGCATGTACCGTATGAATAAGGATCGGCTAACTCCGTGCCAGCAGCCGCGGTAATACGGAGGATCCGAGCGTTATCCGGATTTATTGGGTTTAAAGGGAGCGTAGATGGGTTGTTAAGTCAGTTGTGAAAGTTTGCGGCTCAACCGTAAAATTGCAATTGATACTGGCAGTCTTGAGTACAGTTGAGGTAGGCGGAATTCGTGGTGTAGCGGTGAAATGCTTAGATATCACGAAGAACTCCGATTGCGAAGGCAGCTTACTAACCTGTAACTGACATTTGATGCTCGAAAGTGTGGGTATCAAACAGGATTAGATACCCTGGTAGTCCACACGGTAAACGATGAATACTCGCTGTAGGCGATATACAGTCTGCGGCCAAGCGAAAGCATTAAGTATTCCACCTGGGGAGTACGCCGGCAACGGTGAAACTCAAAGGAATTGACGGGGGCCCGCACAAGCGGAGGAACATGTGGTTTAATTCGATGATACGCGAGGAACCTTACCCGGGCTTAAATTGCAACCGAATATGGCGGAAACGCTATAGCTAGCAATAGCGGTTGTGAAGGTGCTGCATGGTTGTCGTCAGCTCGTGCCGTGAGGTGTCGGCTTAAGTGCCATAACGAGCGCAACCCTTGCCGATAGTTACTAACAGGTCATGCTGAGGACTCTGTCGGGACTGCCATCGTAAGATGTGAGGAAGGTGGGGATGACGTCAAATCAGCACGGCCCTTACGTCCGGGGCTACACACGTGTTACAATGGGGGGGGTACAGAGGGCTGCTACCACGCAAGTGGATGCCAATCCCAAAACCTCTCTCAGTTCGGATTGAAGTCTGCAACCCGACTTCATGAAGCTGGATTCGCTAGTAATCGCGCATCAGCCACGGCGCGGTGAATACGTTCCCGGGCCGTGTACACACCGCCCGTCAAGCCATGGGAGCCGGGGGTACCTGGAAGTGCGTAACCGCAAGGAGCGCCCTAGGGTAAAACTGGTGACTGGGGCTAAGTCGTAACAAGGTAGCCGTACCGGAAGGTGCGGCTGGAACACCTCCTTTCTGGAGAGGACCATCTGAGGTTTTTGTCCTTGTACTACGCGCTTTGTTTATTCATTATAAAGAGAAAGAAGAAGCCGAGTCTAAACAGAGGTAGACTAGGTTGAACCTGACAGTCCTATAGCTCAGTTGGTTAGAGCGCTACACTGATAATGTAGAGGTCGGCAGTTCAACTCTGCCTGGGACTACGAACTCAGTAAGTTCGGGGGATTAGCTCAGCTGGCTAGAGCATCTGCCTTGCACGCAGAGGGTCAACGGTTCGAATCCGTTATTCTCCACTCTCTCTGAAAAGAGAAACGATCTATGACATATTGTACAAGCAAAACAGTAATTTTAGTAGTAAATAGCTAAAAGTATATATCATCCCGCACTAGTAATAGTGTGCGATAATAAAGAAAGTAAGCAAGGGCGCATGGCGGATGCCTTGGCTCTCGGAGGCGATGAAGGACGTGATAAGCTGCGATAAGCTTCGGGGAGGTGCAAATAACCTTTGATCCGGAGATTTCCGAATGGGACAACCCAATATCTTGAAGAGATATTATCCAACTTGGTTGGAGGCTAATGCAGGGAACTGAAACATCTTAGTACCTGCAGGAAAAAGAAAATAATAATGATTCCCCCAGTAGTGGCGAGCGAACGGGGAATAGCCCAAACCGGTTATGTTACGGCATAACCGGGGTAGTAGGACTACGGCATTGCATGAAAACAACAGAGAAGAACTTTTCTGGAAAGAAAGACCATAGAGCATGACAGTTGCGTATTCGAATGTTGTCGAAGCATAGTAGTATCCTGAGTAGCGCGGAGCACGAGGAATTCTGCGTGAATCAGCCGGGACCATCCGGTAAGGCTAAATACTCCCGAGAGACCGATAGTGAACCAGTACCGTGAGGGAAAGGTGAAAAGCACTTCGAACAGAAGAGTGAAACAGTTCCTGAAACCGTGCGCCTACAAGCGGTCGGAGCAGCGTAAGCTGTGACGGCGTGCCTTTTGCATAATGAACCTACGAGTTACCGTTGCCGGCAAGGTTAAGGGTCATGAGGCCTGTAGCCGAAGCGAAAGCGAGTCTGAACAGGGCGTATAGTCGGTAGTGGTAGACGCGAAACCAAGTGATCTACCCTTGAGCAGGTTGAAGTCCGGGTAACACCGGATGGAGGACCGAACCAATAAGCGTTGAAAAGCTTCTGGATGACTTGAGGGTAGGGGGTGAAAGGCTAATCAAACTTGGAGATAGCTCGTACTCCCCCGAAATGCATTTAGGTGCAGCCTTGACCATTACTAATGTGAGGTAGAGCGACTGATAAGATGCGAGGGCTTCACCGCCTATCAAGTCTTGATAAACTCCGAATGCGCATTAGTTTGAGGTCAGGAGTGAGGGCATGGGTGCTAAGGTCCGTGCCCGAGAGGAGAAGAATCCAGACCACCGGCTAAGGTCCCGAAATAACAGCTAAGTTAAACTAACGAAGTCAGATTGCTAAGACAGCTAGGATGTTGGCTTGGAAGCAGCCATTCATTTAAAGAGTGCGTAACAGCTCACTAGTCGAGGAGTTTGGCGTGGATAATAATCGGGTATCAAGCTGTTTACCGAAGCAGTGGGATCATATAATGATCGGTAGGGGAGCATTCCACTCTGCGTCGAAGGTGGGGCGTGAGCCCTGCTGGAGCGTGTGGAAAAGCAAATGTAGGTATAAGTAACGATAAAGGGGGTGAGAAACCCCCTCGCCGCAAGAGACTCAGGTTTCCTGATCAACGCTAATCGGATCAGGGTCAGTCGGGTCCTAAGGCTCAGCCGAACGGCGAGGCCGATGGCAGAACCGGTTAATATTCCGGTACTACCCTTTAGGGTGACGTGGAGACGCAGTCGTGACAATGCCGCCAGCTGACGGAATAGCTGGTTAAAGGGTGTAGAAGTTGATTGTGGCAGGCAAATCCACCACAAGATTCGAACCTGATAGTATGGAGCGTCCTTCCGGACAATCCAACAGTGCATGTAATCATACTGCCAAGAAAATCCGCTAAACATAACCTTCAGGGTACCCGTACCGCAAACGGACACACGTAGTCGGGTTGAATATACTAAGGCGCTTGAGTGATTCACGGTTAAGGAACTAGGCAAATTAACCCTGTAACTTCGGGAAAAAGGGTCCCTACCCGTTAGCGGGAGGGCGCAGAGAATCGGTCCAGGCAACTGTTTAACAAAAACACAGGGCTGTGCGAAGTCGAAAGACGCTGTATACAGCCTGACACCTGCCCGGTGCTGGAAGGTTAAGAGGAGATGTCATCGCAAGAGAAGCATTGAATTGAAGCCCCAGTAAACGGCGGCCGTAACTATAACGGTCCTAAGGTAGCGAAATTCCTTGTCGGGTAAGTTCCGACCTGCACGAATGGTGTAATGATCTGGACACTGTCTCAACCGTGAGCTCAGTGAAATTGTAGTATCGGTGAAGATGCCGATTACCCGCGATGGGACGAAAAAAAGACCCCGTGAACCTTTACTATAGCTTATCATTGAATTTGGGCACGTGATGTGTAGGATAGGTCGGAGGCTTTGAAGCAGGCACGCCAGTGTTTGTGGAGCCGCTGTTGAAATACGACCCTTCATTTGTTTGAGTTCTAACTCGTGATACGAGGACACTGATTGGTGGGTAGTTTGACTGGGGTGGTCGCCTCCAAAAAGTGTAACGGAGGCTTCTAAAGGTGCCCTCAGACCGATTGGTAACCGGTCTCAGTGGAGTGTAATGGCATAAGGGCGCTTGACTGGGAGACTAACAAGTCGAGCAGGTAGGAAACTAGAGCATAGTGATCCGGTGTTTCCGCATGGAAGGGACATCGCTCAAAGGATAAAAGGTACTCCGGGGATAACAGGCTGATCCCTCCCAAGAGCTCATATCGACGGAGTGGTTTGGCACCTCGATGTCGGCTCGTCACATCCTGGGGCTGGAGAAGGTCCCAAGGGTTGGGCTGTTCGCCCATTAAAGTGGCACGCGAGCTGGGTTCAGAACGTCGTGAGACAGTTCGGTCTCTATCTATCGTGGGCGTATGAAATTTGCGTGGCTCTGACACTAGTACGAGAGGACCGTGTTGGACAGACCTCTGGTTTACCGGTTGTGCCGCCAGGTGCATTGCCGGGTATCTAAGTCTGGATCGGATAAGTGCTGAAAGCATCTAAGTACGAAGCCGGCCACAAGATTAGATTTCTCAGGGTCGTTGTAGACTACAACGTTGATAGGATGCAGGTGTAAAGATGGAGACATCAAAGCCGAGCATTACTAATTGCCCGTTCACTTTCTTTATATGCCGGATGTTGTATACGTTTAGCGGTTGCTATGAAATGAAATTACGATAACAGCTTATCAATATGTCAACCTTCTTCAGGTGGCTATAGCACAAGGGTTCCACCTCTTCCCATTCCGAACAGAGAAGTTAAGCCTTGTCACGCCGATGGTACTGCGTAACAGTGGGAGAGTAGGTAGCCGCCGTTTTTAATGGAAGCCTCCGAGTCAGTCAAATGATTCGGAGGCTTTTTTTGTTTATATAATCTTTAAAAATGAAAAACTATGTTGGCATATACCTATATTAAACAGGGTAAATTTGAACTTATAGAGAAGCCGAAACCTGAGTTGAAAGATACTCGTGACGCTATTGTACGTGTTACCCTTAGCAGTATTTGTACCAGTGATTTGCATATAAAACATGGAGGTGTTCCACGTGCGGTTCCTGGTGTCACAATAGGACATGAAATGGTGGGTGTTGTAGAACAAACGGGGGCTGATGTCACTTTGGTGAAGCCGGGTGATAGGGTTGTCGTTAATGTAGAAACTTTTTGCGGTAAATGTTTTTTCTGTCAACATGGTTATGTGAACAATTGTATTGATCCGAATGGAGGTTGGGCATTAGGGTGTCGCATTGATGGTGGTCAGACAGAATACGTACGTGTACCTTATGCTGATCAGGGGCTGAGTCTTATACCTGAGACGGTAACTGACGAGCAAGCTTTATTTGTGGGAGATATCCTTGCTACCGGATTTTGGGCAGCTCGTATTTCAGAGATTACCGAAGAGGATACGGTTCTTATTATTGGTGCGGGACCTACGGGAATTTGTACATTGCTTTCTGTGATGTTAAAGAATCCGCAATGTATTATAGTCTGTGAGAAAGCAGAAGAAAGGATTCATTTTGTCCGTGAGCATTATCCGCAGGTAGAGGTTGTTACTCCCGAAAAATGTAAGGATTTTGTGCTCCAAAAGAGTGCTCATGGCGGTGCTGATGTAGTGTTGGAAGTCGCTGGGGGAGAAGAAACTTTCCGACTGGCATGGGAGTGTGCTCGTCCTAATGCTATTGTTACTATTGTGGCTCTCTATGACCGTCCTCAAATTTTACCTTTGCCGGATATGTATGGCAAGAATCTGATTTTTAAGACCGGAGGTGTAGATGGTTGTGATTGTGTTACGATTCTGCATTTAATAGAAGAGGGAAAAATAGATACTACTCCCCTTATTACACATCGTTTCCCGTTAGATCGGATAGAAGAGGCGTATCGTCTTTTTGAAAATAAGGAAGATGGAGTAATAAAAGTTGCTGTAACGGAAAAAGCTGCTGTAACGGAGAGCGTAAACCAAAAATAAAAATATAGTGAATTTAAAAAAATATAGAAATATATGCCTGTTATCGAAATATCTTCTTTGGAACATCCCGGTGTAGAGATTTTTTGCACACTTACAGAAGCTCAGCTGCGTCGACAAACGGAATCTGGTAAAGGTTTGTTTATAGCTGAAAGCCCCAATGTTATCAGTAGAGCTCTGGATGCCGGGTATGAACCTATTGCACTTTTGTGTGAGCGAAAACATATTACAGGTGATGCAGCCAAGGTTATCGAGCGTTGTGGTGATGTGCCCGTTTATACGGGTGATAGAGAGTTGTTGGCTACGTTGACTGGCTATGTTCTGACACGTGGTGTATTATGTGCTATGTATCGGCCTGTATTCCGGAGTGTGGAAGAGGTTTGCCGGAATGCCCGACGCATTGTTGTTATTGACGGTGTAGTAGATAGTACCAATGTAGGAGCTATTTTCCGTTCAGCGGCAGCTCTTGGGATCGATGCTGTATTGTTGACTCGCAATTCTTGTGATCCATTGAATCGTCGCGCGGTAAGAGTGTCTATGGGGTCTGTCTTTTTGATACCTTGGGCATGGATGGATGGTACGATTCGTGATTTGAGATGGTTGGGATTCAGGACTGCTGCCATGGCACTGACGGAAAATTCTATTTCTATAGATCACCCTTCTCTGGCAGCCGAACCTAGGCTGGCTATTGTGATGGGTACTGAAGGAGAGGGGCTTTCTCAAGAAACAATTGTCGAAGCAGATTATGTGGTCCGCATCCCTATGGCGCATGGAGTGGATTCACTTAATGTGGCGGCAGCTGCTGCCGTAGCTTTTTGGCAACTTCGAGCTCCCGAAACAACCGAAAACTGATTAGTAATACAAATTATCAGATATCCATGTTGTTAAATTGCCATATATAGAAAATTATTACTATATTGCAATTTAAATATTACATTGAATAACATATAAAAAAAGGAATATACTATGTTTGATGTAAATAAAGCTATATATGCATGTGATGATGTGATTTGTAGAAATATTGAATCTTTTTACTACTGAGCAAAGAGGTTTATTGTCACAAAACATATTATCTCAATTACGTAATTTTGTAGAGAATATTTTTGTGAAAGTCTACATTTCTTTGGGTGGAGAACCTCAAAGGAAGGACTATGATACCATTCGGGTTGCTTGTAGTTATGTAAAAGCGCTGCAGGGAGAATATCGTTTTTTAAGTCAATTTCATAAGCTGTTGCAAATCTCAGTTTCTCATTATACGTTAGATCCTGATAGCTCCGAAAGATTGATGTTGAAGTATTATGAATATCTGTTGCGTATCCGAATTCTAATGAAAAGAAATTCGGTATGAAGCTTTTGGCGAATTTGAGTCAGTTTCCTTTGAATACAGATAAAACATTTACTTTATATTATAAAGCTATTGCACAAGCTATAGAGCATAGGGCGGCATTATCCACTAATGTTCATCATGGTAGGTTTTATATAGAAAAGATACGAACAATTATAGTGGAAAATAAAATTTATTATGAGGTAACATTTATTCCTGCTCATGATAAATCAAGTAAATTTGATAGAATAATTGCCTTTACTCATTTGGAGTTGTCAGATTATTATGCCGTAGAGCTTCATTGGATTGAAACTTCTATCAAAGTACTGACAAGGAATATGCCTATTATCATAATTGTTGATTGGCAAGTGTCTATTAGATATTGTGAGATAAAGAATTTTTCAAAGATATTCGGTTATGATATCAATTGTCAGGAAATAAAAAAAGAATATGTTAATCTCATGAACTATCTGACGGTTACACGTATGAATATAGTGGAGTTGTTAGACTTGTCTGATACGTATTATGAACATTTTGAAGGTATTTTGCAAAGAGAAGCTCGACGTTTGTGGATAAGTGAGCTTTTAAGACGATGCAGAAATATTATTCAGAATCAATCTCAGGGAGTTAATGTGATTAGATACTTGCTTTACAGGTTGAATAATAAAATTATAAAGAATCAGTTGTATAAAATTCCTTGTTCATTATTGTCTAATCTGTATTCAAAGGTTCAATGTGTTCCATTTAACAATATCCCATTTAATTTTTCTTTGGTAAATCATAATCCGCCCATTGCAGATTTATTGGATTGCATAGATTCTTCAGAACGGACTCACGAATTATTTGCAAGACTGATTAAAAACAATACGGAGCAAAGAGGGATTCTTTATACTTCGAAGGCTGATATAGTAGGTTTTTAAAAATCCGGAAGAATTGGCGGAAAAGTACAATAATATGTTATATCACAGGCATCAGTACGCGCGAATAGAGATATTTAAGAATCATTTTTTATATCAAAGAATATGACGAAAATGTTTATGAAATTATTTATAAATTGAAAAAATACGCTGAGTCTGGTATTAAGAACTATACACATTCAGTAGATCTGTGGATGAAAAATTCAGGGTTGATTATCGATTGTGATGAGAAAAAAAATGCTTTGAGGAATTTATTTAAAAACTCAAAAAGTTGCTTTTTATATATGGGGCGGCAGGTACAGGTAAGTCTACGATGATAAACTATATATCTTCCTTATTTAAAGATAAACAAAAAAATATTCTTGGCCAATACCAATCCGGCTGTTGAGAACCTGCGTCGGAAGGTTACTGCTGAACATGCTGAATTTGTGACAATTACAAAATTTCTTTCAAAGGATGTTTCAAATGATTGCGATATTTTATGTTTGGATGAATGTAGTACAATAAGTAATCGGGACATGGTTCGCGTATTACAACGAGCTCAATGTAAGTTATTAGTATTGGTAGGGGATATATATCAGATTGAATCTATTTTATTCGGAAATTGGTTTAATATTGCATATAAAGTGATGCCCAAGGATTCTGTGGCAGAGTTAACCCGTCCACATCGTACTACTGTTCAAGGATTGATAGAAGTATGGAATAAGGTGCGCGAGATTACCGAAGACAGGCTGGAGTTTATCACAAGGAATGGTCTGTCATCTACATTGGATGAATCTATCTTTTCAAGAACGGAAGAAGATGAAATTGTGCTTTGTCTGAATTATGATGGTATTTATGGTATAAATAATATTAATATAAATTTCTACAGAGCAATAATGTTAATCCTTCCATCAACTGGGGAGTACTGTCCTATAAAGTGGGAGATCCTGTATTGTTCAATGAATCAAATCGGTTTGCTCCTTTAGTTTACAATAATTTGAAGGGTAAGATTTTGCAGATTGAAGAGGAAGAAGACTGTATTTATTTTACTATAGAGGTTTATACTGTTCTGAATGAATTGGATGTGATTGGTTTTGATTTGGAGCTGAAAGAATCCGTAACTGACGAGACATCAGTAATTCGATTTAAAGTCGGTCGGGGTGGAGATGGGAATGACGATAATGATAATGTGGAAAATGTGGTGCCCTTTCAGGTGGCATACGCCATTTCTATTCATAAGGCTCAAGGTTTGGAGTATGAGTCTGTGAAGGTGGTGATTACAAGTGAAATAGAGGAAATGGTCAGCCATAATATATTCTATACAGCCATAACACGGGCGAAGAGCAAATTGAAGATTTATTGGAGTCCGGAAACGGAAAAACGCATATTGGAGAATATGAAGGTACAGTTTAATGATAAGGATTATCAACTGTTTAAAGCCAAATATAAAGAAGCTTTGCTGAAATCTTAACTTATGCCATCCGGCAAATTGTATGTGAAATACAGGAGTGTGTTAAAATAAAAATGACCTATCTTTTTATTTTAACACACTCTCTTGTTCTTTCTAAAAGCTATCGAAAGACAGTGGTACAATCAATGCAACCTATACTATTTCCTGAATTATCGATACTACAGATAAAAAAGTATAGTTTTCTGTATTCGCTATCATGTCGTTTTAGCTTGCCGGCTGCAAGACCCTTCATATGGCTATTTGATTATTTGTCTAGCCCAATCTTCGGCTTGTTTTATATTGTCATTACACAATCTGCCCTCTTTCCATTTGATTTTGGGATAGAGCTTCTTGAGCAATGTTACACTGTTAGCTATTGAACTGCTACCGGAAGTAGCGAACGGGATGATGGCTTTTCCGGAAAAAGTCGTACTTCTCAAGGAAGGTATTGATTGGGCGTGGACATACATTCCACCATATCGGATAGCCGAGAAATATCACATCATAATTTTTCAGGTTAAGCGCTTCTCCACCCAATGCAGGGCGTGAATTTTCATCGCTCATTTCTATAGAACTACGGCTGGTTTTATTATTCCAGTCAAGGTCTGCAGAAGTGTAAGCCGTAGCCGGGGTAATCCGGTAAAGTTTGCCGTTGACTGTTTTGGCAATCGCATTGGCAACTTTTTCCGTAGTTCCGGTACAGGAGAAATAGGCTACGAGGATTTTCTTTTCGGATTGTCTGCTTGCATTCATTGTCTGTTCTTGTGCTTTCGATGAGCAACTGAAGGTAAGTAAGCTCATAATAATCAATATAATCTTTTTCATTTTACTTTGATTTTGAATGTTTCTTATTTTTATCACAACAGGGCAATTCCATATATTAGGGGAAGAAATAGGACAGATTCTTGAGGATTTCACATATCAATCAAACACCTGTCTCCTGATGTTGTCTCCTCCGGTTTTCAATTCCCGCATGCGTTTTTGAGCTTCCTACATCGTTGCATTAGTCGGACCAAGCGTTTTCGTCCTTTCGGTTATGCCTGTCTGTCCGTCGGATTACTACAGTCTTCGGCAGCGGACTGTATAGTCCGTTGCAGTGGACCGTACAGTCTGTTACAATGGACCGTACAGTCCATTGCCGCAGACTGTAATAATCTTCCGTTCAAAAAGACCTTGGCCGACCCCGGGAAACGGCTTATTCTTCCCTTTGTTTGTGATATGATATTTAAATCCCCAAGAATAATAAGCGACCCAATAGAAGCCAAGGAGCGTCAATCTTTGTAACACATTAAAGAGAATAAAACAGAGGTAGCAGAGGTCATTACTTATCCTGTTCAAGTTTATTATACTCTTCATCCGTCACCGCTTCAAGCCATTCGTTGGAAGTTTTTTCTCCGGGAACCTCGAAAGCTAAATGAGCAAACCAACTGTCGGTTGCTGCTCCGTGCCAATGTTTCACGTTGGCAGGGATATGAATGATTGTCCCGGGCAGAATTTCTACAGCGTTTTTGCCTTCTTCTTGATACCAACCGCGTCCGGCTATGCCGATAAGTATCTGTCCGCCGCCTTTCGTGGCTTTGTGGATATGCCAGTTGTTACGACAACGAGGTTCGAAGGTGACGTTGGAAATATGCATTTGATTGCGTGAAATGGGAGAGAGATAGCTGTTCCCGATAAAATATTTTTCGTATGCCGTATTCGGTTCGCCGATGGGAAAAATCATTTCACGCTGAAAAATGGTTTTGGCATCTTCGCCGGTCGTATCTTCTGCCCATACGTCTTTAGCTAAATTGAACGCTGCCCACGCTTTAGGCCAGCCGGCATAAAAGCCTATATGAGTGATGGTTTCGGCTATTTCGGTGCGAGTAATGCCGTTCTTTTTTGCCGACTGAAGATGGAACACGAGTGAATTATCTGTAATGCCCCTGACTGATAAGAGAGGTAATGGTTACTAAACTGCGATCACGCAAACCAAGCTTGTCAGTGCGGTTCCATATTTCACCGAAGAGGACATCGTCATTGAGTTCTGCAAATTTGGAGGCGAACTCTCCCAATTGGGTACGTCCTGCCGTTTGTATTATCTTTTCCTGTGCCATAATATTGAGTGTTAAAATACTGAATACAGAAATTAAAAGAATTTTGTTCATACTCGTTTTAAGAGTAAAAACACTTAAAATTGTTTTTACCATGATTTGTTTTTTATTTATCTATTTGACTTTCGGCAAATGAATCTGTCCGATATCCATCGTATTCCTCTACTTTCCACGCCGAGGCACAGACTGTCTTAACTTCGAGAAATTGGTTAAGTGTACTAGACTCATTCATTTTCTGATTGCAAATTTACTGCGATTAAATAAGCCGGCTTGTATATGAATTACGGATATTCATACCCGAATCCTCGATTTTGCAATAAAGTCGTAATGTAATTCAATTCAAATGAATTACTTTTTGCTCAAAAGAAATCAAAGAAAGGGTTATGGAAAAAGTTATAAAACTTGATGAGGTAGATAAGTACAACAAACTTTTCGGGCTCGAAACACGGCATCCTCTGGTGAGTGTCGTTGATTTGTCGAAGGCAACGCATTGGCCGGAACATTTCAAGGTTAATTATGGGGTATATGCTCTTTATCTGGAAGGATACCTATTGTGGAAACATCATGTACGGACGTCAGAGTTACGATTATCAGGAAGGTACGATAGTCAGTTTTGCTCCCGGTCAGGTAGCAGAGACCGAGATGCAGAAAAATGTCCGTCCGAAAGCTCACGGTATTCTGTTTCATCCCGACCTGATAAGGGGAACGGTACTTGGCGGGGAGATTAAGAACTATTCTTTTTTTTCTTATGAAATTCGTGAGGCTTTACATCTTTCAGAAGAGGAGCGTAGCACAGTCATGGATTGTTTTCATAAAATCGAGGCGGAACTGAAGCATGGCATAGACAGGCATAGCCGTCGGTTGATTTGCGCCAATATAGGTTTGTTACTCGATTACTGTATGCGTTTCTATGAGCGTCAGTTTGTAACACGTGAAGAGGTGAATAAAGATGTTATAGTTCGTTTCGAACGCTTGCTGGATGAGTATTTCGACAGTGATGCCCCATTGCAGGAAGGTTTGCCGACTGTTAAATATTTTGCTGATAAAGTGTTTTTTGTCTGCAAATTATTTTGGAGATATGATAAAGAAACAGACCGGACAGACCGCTTCGGAATATATCCAAAAGAAATTGATTGAGCGGGCTAAAGAGACTCTGCTTGGTACGGACAAAACAACAAGTGAGATTGCTTACGAATTAGGGTTTCAATATCCGCAACATTTAAGCCGGATGTTTAAACGGATGACGGGGTGTACCCCTAATGAGTTCCGTTCTTTGAATTAGTTTTTACTATAAAGAATTAGTTGAAAAAAAAGAGCTTGGTCTTTTTTAATTTTTATATATAAGAATTTGTTGATTCTCAACAATATACGTAACTTTTAATATAATGATATATAAATGTGGCTCATATGGTAGATTTCTATGAATACTCTACGCCTGAGCTTGTAAGGTTATTGGGTAACAGATTTAAAGAATATAGAATTCGTTGCAATCTTACTCAGAAAGATGTTTCTGAGCAATCCGGTATCGGACTTACAACCATCCACAAATTCGAGAATGGTACAGCAGGCAATATCTTGTTGTCAACATCTATTGTGTTGTTGCAAGTGGTCGGGCAGATTTCCGGATTAGAGGAATTTGATTACTATCTGATCAAATTGGGTAATTCGCCATACAGCTCGGCAGAATTGGAGATGTCTTACTATGAACTTGCTACAATGGCAGGGATAAATATGATGCCTTTCAGTAGTAATTCTTATAACACTTGAACTATGAATACCTTTAAATCTATTGATGAGCTTTTGCGTGTACTTGAAAGAGAGAAACTTCTGCTGAAACAGATGTTTCAAAAAAAAGACCTTCAGCTTCCCTGAAATATGATTATGCACTCGAACTCACGGAATATAAAGAGGAAAGAATTAAATATCTCATTGACTACGGAATGATAAGAGATAGCGGAAATTTCCTTGAAATGGAGGATGTATATCTTAAATTCTTCGAGGATGTTTTACAAGTCAATGAGAACATAAATGTTTCGTTTGTTGATGATTATCTGAGGTGTCTGAATGAAAATATAGATTATTACCTTAAAGAAGATAATGAACAGCGGAAATATAATTATCACAAAGAGGTAAGGCGGTGTCTGAAAAATATCGCAATGATAACGGTGCGTAATGTGATAGACTTGAAGCGCAACATTGATAATACTTACAAGAACGAACCAAACTATCGTGTAAAGCTTTCAAAACTGAAGAATCTTGATGAAAAACGCAAGAACATCGCGCTTCTCATCAACAGGAGTGAAGATATAATAGATAACACTCAGCCTGTGTTTTTCAGAGTTGCCATGGACACTCAGATGCGTATAGTGGTGAATGACGTGAAACTTCAGCTTAATGATTCTTATCATAATCTTATAGAGATAGAAAAACAGATTATTCATTACCTGAATCTTATAGCTTATCAGAACAGGATATTCGAGAAAGTTCGGCGTTTGAAATACTTTCGTGACCAGTTCCTTCTGGAAGAAAAAACTGATATACGTCAGGTTGTCAGTATGAGAAATCCTGTATGGATGGAGCCTCAGGCAAATTACAGGATAAAGTTGTCGGTAGATAACCTGCGTACTTCTGCTGTGGCATTGGAAATAATAAGAAAAATCATATCAAAAAAGGAAGAACCGGGCTAAAGGTCCTAAGAATATGGCCGATGCTATACCGCAGGAATATATGAAAACAGAAGGTGAAGTTCTTGACCAGATAAATTTACAGGAAATTTATAATGCTTTCTCGGCATCAAGCAGTCATCTGTTTAAGTTTGTAATGAGCTACAATTATCATAAGCAACTGAGCACAGACGACAGAATCTTGTTTTTCTGCCAGATAGCATCGCAGTATGCCGAAGGACTGAATTTCACCGACAAGTATGAAACAAGTTATGACGTGGAATATCCTTTGATATATTCCAAATAACTCTAGATAATTTCCGATAATTACATAATCAGAATAAGCATGAAATATACAGAAGAAATATTCAATATATTGAGTAAGGGCGGATTTATTTCTGCAAATAGCGTTTCTCCTGCAATAAAACGATACTATGATGCCATAGAAGAGGATTTGACCGACTATTACGAATATTATAAAGGTATTGGTTTTTATCTCGAAGGTGGTGACGGATATTATATGTTCACCCGTCAGGAGGCGAAAGTCGACCTCGAACGCAAACTTGAAGCAGTTATGAAGTGGATAGACTACCTTAGTTTCCTTAAAACGTATGATGCTACATTCGGTCCCGGATTTAAGTTCCGTCCGGCAGACATTGAAGTTCAGATAAGTTGCCAGATGGAACTGAAGGATAAGGCTTCCAAACTGTTTCAGGATAAGAAGAAATATAATGAGGTTGTGGAGAAACTTGTTTCTGAACTTGAAAAGGCAGGAATGATAGAACTTGAGAATGAACATGATAACACTTATAAAGTATTAACGGCATTTCACTATATGGAGGATTTGGTGGACTGCATAACAATATCGGAGGAAATGAACGATGAGATATCTCAATAAGATAATATTTCTGAACAGCGCACATGTACCGTATGCTGAAGTGAAGCTGGATGGCAATGTACATTTTATTGGTACTCAGGGAGTAGGTAAAAGTACCCTTCTGCGGGCTGTCTTGTTTTTCTATAATGCAGACAAACTCAGATTGGGTATACCGAAAGAAAAAGAAAAATTTTGATTCTTTCTATCTTCCGTTTGCCAACTCATATATAGTTTATGAAGTAATGCGCGAAAACGGTGCTTATACCATAGTTGTAACAAAGTCGATGGGCAGGGCTGCTTTCCGCTTTATTGATGCTCCATATAGTAAGGAGTGGTTTGTTGACGGCAAAAACGAGGTCTCGGCCGACTGGAGTGTGATTCGTACAAGAGTGTCGGAATCGGGTGCAAATGTGTCGTCGCTGGTTACAGGCTATGATATGTTTCGTGATATAATATTCGGCAACAACAGAAAGCCGGATTTGCTTCAGTTCCGTAAGTATGCAATTGTAGAGAGTTCGCGATATCAGAATATACCGCGTACAATTCAGAATGTATTCCTTAACTCAAAGCTTGATGCCGATTTTATCAAGGATACCATCATACAGTCAATGGATGATAATGAGTTTGTTGTCGACCTGAGTTATTATCGGAATCAGATAGAGACTTTCGAACAGGAATATTCCGATGTAATGTTGTGGATAAAGCAGGATAAGAATGGTGTGGTACCTGTCAGAAAAACAGGCCGATACAGTAATAAAAGGTTATAGAATGCTTTTTGTTTGGCTGAAAAGCAGATTAAAAACGGAAGACAGCAGCTCAACTACTCTGAAGGGGTGGCACGTCTGAAATTTCCCGAATTGGAGGAACTGCTTCTGCAACTTAAAGAGGAAGCCGAACGATTTACACGTTTACTTGGGGAAGAAAAATACAAGTTTGACAGTGAGCGCGACAAACTTGTAAAGTTAAGCGGCATTATAGAATCTGACCTTAAGAAGATAAGGGGAAAAGCGTAAATATTATGAACAGGAACACATTGATGAGGTTATATCAAGAGTAAATAGGGAACCGGCACTGAAATACGAACTGGAGTCTCTGAATAAGGTATATAATGAACTCACGAGTACATACCGGGATGTAATAAGCAAATACTCTTTGATGGAACAGGGCATTGATGCCGATCTTGCAAGATTTGAGAATGAAATCAACAAAAGGGTATTATGCCTTAAAGATGAACTTGGTAAAAAGGATTTCAGAATTGACAAAGAAAAGCAACAGTCAGACTGAAGAAATACGCTCTGTTTATGAAGAGAAACTTAAAACACTAGCCGACAGCAAGGAGCAGTTACTGGAAGAAATATCCAACCTGAAACAACAGAAAACAAGGGTTGAGTGTACTGTTCATTTCAAGGAGGAGATAGGTGACTGTGAGGAACGGTTGAGAAACATATCTTCCGAAGAAAAGGATACCGCTGTGAAAGTCGACCGTCTGAAGTTGGAGTGCGACCGCCTTAGACAGAAGTCGGATGCGGAAACTATGGTAGTTGAAAAAGAGTATGATGCGAAAATAGATGAGATTTTACGCTGCAGGAAACAGGTGGACACAGAAATAGAATCGTTGAATGTCCTGATAAACAACAGCAAAGGCTCTTTTTTGCGAGTGGCTCGACAAGAACAGGTCAGGATGGCAGGAAAGTATAGGTAAGATTGCCGATGAAAAACTTATACTCTATAATCAGAATCTTTCTCCTGAACTCTCAACCGATGGGGAAAGCTCTTTCTATGGTGTAAAAATTAATTTAGCTGAAGTGCAGCGTGAGTTACGCTCACCGGAACAGCTTAAAGCTGAATTTAAGGCCAAATCTTCCGAAAGAGATGAATATACGAGAAAAATAAGCCTTCTGAATGAAGAAAAAACAAAGCGTACTGAAGAGATAAAGAATAAGTACAGAAAACAGATTTCAGCCATATCGGGCGAAAGGCATCTTCTTGAAATCCAGTTACAGCAATATCCTCTTCAGATAAAGAATATTAAGGCAGAACAGGCTTCATGGGAACGCAAAGAATCGGAGTGGAAAAGAAACAGGATTGAGGAGATAGAAACATTTATTGGAGGCAAGGAAAAGGAAAGACAAAAATGTTGTAACAATGAAGAACTTCTGAAACAGGAAAGGGAAAAGCGGATTCTTCAGATTTCTGACGAACAGAGAAAGGCGGAAAAGAAAGAACGCAGTGCTGTTGATGTTGAGATACAGGCAGTACACAAGGAACTGACCGACCGGCGTATGGATATGGATAACAGAAAAAAAGAACTTCACAAGTTGCAGAATGAGGAGTTAAACGGTAAGGGAGCTGATACATCGGTTATAAATTCCTATAAATCAAAAATTGATACAATAAAGTCTGAGTTGGATTATATATCGCAAAAACAGTCGTTTGTGTGGAATTATGAAAAAGATAAGAGAGAACTGTTTGATCATGAGCCGGAGTTGCGCGACAACAAGAAGAGCAATGAGATGCATTTAGATGAGCTTGAAGAAAAATACGCATTGCGGAAAAACAAGCTCACCGGTCAGTATGAAACTGTAAAAAACAGTATAAAGGAAAAGACAGCCGAACGTGATGCCATAAAGAACGATCTTTCCGTTCTTGAGAATTTCCGCAAAGATGAAGGCTTCTGTCCGCCGGAGTCGTACACTCCCGAAGAACTTCCTACCAATAAACCTTGCGGTAAGATAGTGGAAGAGCTGAAAAGTCTGATTGTTTCTCTTGGCAAGGATACTGAGAATTTCAAGAAATCGATCAATCTGTTTAACAGTAATTTTACTGCAAGAAATACTTTCAGTTTCCCTCAGTCATTGTCGTGTGATTCCGATTACATGGATTTTGCATCCAATTTATGTGAGTTTGTGGAAAACAATAAAATTACCGAATACCAGAACCGCATAAGTGAAAGGTACGTAAACATAATAAGACGCATATCAAAGGAAACAGGAGAACTTACCCAAAGCGAAAGTCTTATTAATAAGACCATTAAAGATATTAATGACGATTTTGTCAAACGTAATTTCGCAGGAGTTATCCGCAGTATCGAACTCAGGCCTTTGCCGAGTAACGACAAGCTTATGCAGCTTCTTATAGAAATAAAGAATTTCAATGATGAGAACACCTTCAACATGGGTGGAATGGACTTATTCTCACAGGATTCGCGCGAGAACGTAAATCTCAGGGCTGTAAAATATCTTAATGCTTTCAGCAAACTGCTAAAGGATGAGCCTTCCAGAAAGAGTCTTGTCGTTTCTGATACCTTTAATCTGCAGTTCCGCATTATCGAAAATGATAACGACACAGGCTGGGTAGAGAAAATAGCGAATGTAGGTTCCGATGGTACCGACATACTGGTTAAGGCTATGGTGAACATCATGCTTATCAATGTTTTCAAGGAAAAAGTCTCAAGGAAATTCGGAGATTTCAAGGTGCATTGTATGATGGATGAAATCGGTAAGTTGCATCCTAATAATGTGAAAGGCATACTTGAATTTGCCAATTGCCGCAACATATTACTTATCAACAGTTCGCCTACCACTTATAATGTTGAGGATTATAAATATACTTATCTGTTAAGCAAAGATGCGAAAAGCAATACAAGGGTAGTGTCATTGCTCACACGGAAATAAAAATGTCTTGTAATAATATGGATATAAACAAAAAACGATTTACAATATCTATTGCGAAAAAGTTGCTTTATATGCTTGAAGGAAGAACTCTTCCTTCAAGCTCACTTCCGCGATGGATAGTTGATGAATTTAGGATAGAGGGTCTTATAACCGGAATAACCAGTGGCAGCAGAATTTCCTATCGCCTTACGGATTCTGTGGCATTCAGCAGATATATTTCAGATAATTATACATCCGGCACTTCTCTCGAAAGATGGATTGAAATCTTTTCTGGCGATAACAAAGACTTGCAGCGCAGTACGCTTGTGCAGGAAACCGGCGACTCCAAAACTGTAAAGCTTCGAACTTTCAGGGGTTTTCTTGTCAACTGTTACGAACCTATTCATGCAAGAATAAGGAATAGTGAGTTTGTTATATCCCCTCCGGAAGGAAGTGCTGTTTTCATACAAAACCCCGATGAATTTTATATACCGTCAGACGTGATAGTGGTGGGAGTGGAAAATGGTGAAAACTTCTGTCGTATACGGAGTCAGAAATATCTGTTTGGAGATAATAAAGTTTTGTTTGTCTCCAGATACCCTCAGTCGGCGGATTTAAGGGAATGGCTTATCAAAATTCCTAATAGATATATACATTTCGGAGATTTTGATCTGGCAGGTATATGTATATATCAGTCAGAGTTTTATAAATTTTTGGGTGACAGAGCAGGTTTCCTTATTCCCGAAGATATAGAAGAGAGATTGAAATCTGGGAATGCGGGACTGTATGATACTCAATATCTTAGATATAAAAATCTGAATATTATAGATTCACGTTTGAATGGGTTGGTTGAAATGATTCATCACTATGGTAGGGTGTATGAACAGGAAGGATACATTGAAAATTGTGCATACTAAATAAATTGTAAATCAATTTGATTTCTAATAATTCTCTATATATTCCGCATCAATGATGCTGATTTTGTTCTGACTATGTTTTGGTCACATATCAACCCGGATGATGAGTATTTTGTGTGGAAAGGTATAAACGACTTCCGTCAGATTAAGTTTGACGGGAAGCTGTTGCAGGTGGAGGAGTTCAACCGGATGTACGAAGGCCTCTTGACTTTATCAAGAAAAAAAGAAACGGCGGAATCAGGCTGTATGTCCCTACCGTTTCCTGTGCGAAGGAAACAAAAAAAACGAAAATAGTCCGCAAACCGGACGAGAGGTGTCACCGGCAGACATCCCTTTTCACCGCCAGGGGATAATTACGGATGGTAAGAAGCGGAAAAGGACACACTTATTTCTTTGAAGCAAAGGTAGCCGTTCCCCACCGGAGCGCAAGGCCGGGCCCTGCGGGTCGGCGGGGAAAAAATCATCCTCGCGCTCCGCGCTCCGGTATTTTTTCCTGCCGAGCCTTGACACTTTTCCGGAGGGAGAACGGCTGTAAGGCATTCAAAGAAACAAGAGTGCCCGCACCACGGGCCGGATGTCTAACAGATAAATGGAAAAAGGATATGGCAACAAAAGACGTGAAAGAATTCAACGGATGGTTTAACCGTTCATACGCGAGATTGAAGGAGAGACTCTCCATCTATGGAAAAATCGACGAAGACGCGTTCCATGACGCGTATCTGGCTGTCAGGAAGCAGATAATGTTCTCAAGTGTCGGGATAGAAGATCCGGAGTCCTATTTCTTCGGAGGCTACCGGAGAATCCTACAGTCAGGCGCAAGGGATGAAAGCCGTTACGACAGTCCCGGAGACGAATATTTCGCAAGACTGGGCGAGACGGACTGCACGGAAGAGACAGCGGAACGGGAAGAGATGCTGACCGGATGCGACAGGCTGGTAAGGGACATACAGAAGTTCCTCAGGCGGCATTTCTCCTACGAGGACTACAGGATATTCATGCTGCGGTTCTACGAGACCGGAAGTTCGTTCCGCACCATAGCGAAGCACATGGGCGAGAAGACCTCGGTGGTGACACGCAGGGCACAGGCGATGATGGAATCTGTCCGGGCAAACCGGAAGTTCATCGCCAGAAGAAGGCTGATCATGGCCGGAGAGACGGCATGACACGAATAAAGGAAGACAACGTATAACGATAAAATATCGATGATTATGAAACTGACAGTTTATGACAAGAGCAATTCCCATCCGGCACTGACCTACAAAGGCAAACGGATCATCACGGTATGCCGTGACGGCAGCATGTATTTGAGCAGGATACTGAGCAGGGAACTGAGCCTGCACGCAGGAAACAGGCTGTGTATCGCCAGGGACGAAGACAGGCCCAAGGACTGGTACATGTTCGTCTCGGATGACGAGAACAGATTCACGATATGGAACGATCCGCGTTGCGCCCGCTTCTCCAACAGCTTCATTGCCGGCATGATACTCGATGCGGCAAAAGTCGAGAAATGCGCCGGTTTCATGGTGGCGAAAGAGCCGGTGAATGTGGACGGCAGGCTGTGCTACCGGATAATACTCGACAACCCGATACCGAAAGGGGTAAGTGTAAGAACCACCGGTACGAAATAAGCCCGACCCCTGAAAGAAAAAGCAAGGGGCATCCGGAGGAAGGAAGAACAACCGACCTCCGGGTGTCCCTTTTTTCATGCGGCCGCAGGCAGAATCACAACGGTTTTAGATTGATGCGGCTGCTGTAGATGGCGTTCAGTTCGTCACGGTACTGTTCCAGATGGGCAGAGAGAATATTGTCGATGTAACAGGAGATGCTGACAGTCGGCGCAATCACGGAAAGCAGGGTGCGCACCCGTTCGTAGTTCTCGCTGCTGACATACGTCTGCCGGCGTTCCTTCACGACGCTGTTGCCAAACAGATGTTCGGGATACTCCTGAAGGGTGTTTCTTTTTCGGCGTGTTTTCTCCTGTGAGACCGGAGAGGGTGCTTCTTCCCTGGCAGATGTGCCGGTATTCTTCACCTCGGCAGGCTCGGCAGGAATCCCGGTTCGGCTTTGTTTCCGGTTCCTTGCCGTCTTCTTTTTTGGGGAGCCAGTGTCGTTGTCATCACAGATGTTTTTCAGAACGGCATCAGGAATATCCCCCGTCATTACGCGGCGTATCTGCTCCTCGTCGATTTTAACTTCCTTTCTCTTTACCATAATTCATTTTTTTAGATAGTTGGACATTCTTGTTCTAGTTCCGGCAATTCTGCATTTTCCTTACGTTGTGAATGTAAGAATACCACTCATATTGCATGTTTGCATTATTTGACGGGCATGTGCATCCGACCGGCAAGTCGGTCATGTATCCAATACTCCACGTGTTCCGTCTGACATTAAGCCAATCACGCATCCACACATTCACACATGGGGGAACGGTTGCCTTTTATGTCCAAGCATATCCCCGTTCACCCGTTACCGGACGGTTTAAGGCAACCATGCACCCCGTACCTGACGCACACCTGAATGATTGAACTGCCGGACACATGCTGACATGCGGCAAAATAACGATAATTTTTCCGGATTGGCACTATCATGGCGGTCTGCTGACGGTCTGTGACACTATATGTCATCCTGTTACACCGCTCTAGTGCCTCGGTGACTCCAGTTTTGGGTATTCAAAAAGTGATCAAGATGCCGGCGGAAGGATTTTTTCGGAGGGAAGCGGTTGGAACGCTATCTTTTGATTTTTCGGATGAAAAATTCATGTTCAAACGAACATGGCAAAAGTTGTGTTTTGGGGCACCCGAAATGATTTCGGGCACCCAAAACAACTTGCCGCTCGCCTGAAGGCTCGGGACGGGCTCCACTCCAAAGTCGTTGTGCCTGAAAGCGGAAAAACAGGAACAAAAAACGGGAAAATGAACGCTGTAATATACAGATCTGCTTTCAAGAAATGGGCATTGCTGAAAACATGAATGCTATTTATCCATGTTTTCAATCTATCGTAAATCGTATTTTTTCATCTTTCGGTATAGTGTCGCGGGATTTATTTTCAGCAACCGTGCGGCTTGTTCGCGGTGTCCGTTGCATATTTGCAGGGCTTTGATGATGGATTCCTTCTCTGTATTCTCGTCTTTCAATGGTAATAGGACAGGGCCAATCTCCTTATTCACAAACTCTGTTTAACCGCCGGTATTGAGGTCCGGAAGTTCCAACAAAGGAG